>Ga0206131_10002990_pt1 | contig 19855 bp, 19 predicted proteins | sample Helgoland_Spring_FD_148636 | JGI IMG/M metagenome (GOLD analysis project Ga0206131, IMG submission 148636) | Pelagic subsurface seawater microbial communities from Kabeltonne, Helgoland, North Sea - Helgoland_Spring_Bloom_20160517_1 | ecosystem: Environmental > Aquatic > Marine > Epipelagic ...
CCTCCAATCATCCGTTCGTCCCTGTTGATTAATTTTAGGCACATAAATATTCGTTCCACTTACTTGAAAATCAGAATTTGCAGGTAAATAGCCTGAAGATTCTAATCTTCCAGAAATTACTTGCCACTCAAAGTTTCCAATTTTTGTTTTTAGTGGTTTATTAGTATTAAAACTAATGTGTTTAAATCCTCTGGCATGATTACTCATCATAATGCTGTTTCTAATAGACGGGCCCCACCAAATATTTTCATTTGAAACGCCAAGACTCAGTCCTTTAAAATTTAATCTGATACTAGATTGCCCTATTAAAGTTTTACTAATACTTTTTTCACCAAAACGTTCAGGCATGTCTATCTTATTCCACAGTTGGTATCTTCTGGCCCATATAGCTGGATAATGACCATTAGGCCCTTCTCCAAACCCTTCAAAATCTTTATTCTGTGAATATAAATATTCGGGTTTTAACTGAATAGATAAGGGGCCTATTTTTGCATAAATCCCTGCGCTTAGTATGTGTTGATACCCACGATTTGGAACCATACTTCCATTATTTCTATTGTAAGGGTGACGACTGTTAAATTCAATATTATAATCTACAGGAAGTATTTTTATTTTTCCATTTCCTTTTAAAAAACTCAGTAACGTAGGAGCGTATTTTTCTGTATCAAAAATTTCTTTATCTATTTCTATTCCATTTTCCCCAATATTGAGAGGTTTTAAGGTAAAAGACACCTCACTTTTAAAATTTCCTAGTAGTTGCGAGGTTCTTAAATAATCGTTCAAATACGACTCGTTAAGATTAATTGTTTGGGAGGACGACACAAAAAATGTGAAAAATAAAAATAAGAAAAAATTGTATTTCATTAGTTATAGGAAATTACTCTTACTTTTAAATTGTCCAATGACCAGCTCTCATCACATTTAGATTGAACTACTCCAAAATCATCTATAGCATTTGGCTGATAAAGTTCATCATAAAATCTTATTACAACGGCATTGCCTGAATGTCTAAATCCTTTTTCAATTTTATATAAAGTTGAGGTGCCTCCAAAATAGGAGTCTTTACAAATTTTTGGTAGATCAACTTTACTGTTTCCAGTTTTTGGATTATTCTCAAAAGGATACATTTCAGGGTAAGACTGTCTTAAGCAATAATTTGAAAAACAAGGGCTATTAGAAAATGTGGTAACAAACCGGTCACTAGAAGTGTCTTTTATTAAATCCATATCAGGATCTAGTTCCATAATCCATTTATCAGGCTTATCGTTTTCTGGAAATCCATTAAAATTTCCGTCCCAAGTACCGTGAACGTATAAATCAAAAGAAATAAAAACATAGTCGTGATCCCCTGTATTTTCTAAATGTAAGGTAAAACCGTCGTTGTTAAAATCCCCTAAAACTGTGGTGTTGTTAAAAGTAGAAGTGGCTTTACCATCAATTTCAGTTAAGTTTCCGCTTTCAAAATCGTTATCATAAATCAGTTCATCTCTTGAAATTTCTGGATAAGAACAAGAATCAATTAAAAAAAAGAGAATAAAGATTTTAAGTAAATTAATTAGACGGTGTTTTTTCACAAGTGTTTTTAATAAGTGTTTATGCAAATCTACTATCTTTTTTATTTAGCTCTTCCAAAGTTAAGCTCTTAAAATAGTTGAAAGCATTTTCTAGTCCTTTTTTTCTTGAAACAAGGGGCTGCCAATTTAAAATTTTCATTGCTTTAGTTATATCAGGTTTCCTTTTAACTGGATCATTTTTAGGAAGAGCTTTGAAAACTATTTTATTATCACTGCCACCCATAGCTATAATTTCTTTTGCAAAGTCAATCAAAGCTATTTCTTCAGGATTCCCTAAGTTCATAGGTTTGGTGTAGTTTGAATGTAAGAGCTTATAAATTCCATCAACCATGTCATCTATGTAACAAAAAGATCTGGTTTGAGAGCCATCTCCAAACACTGTTAAGCTCTCTTGTCTTAGAACTTGCCCCATAAAGGCTGGGATTGCTCTTCCGTCATTAACTCTCATTCTAGAGCCGTAAGTGTTAAATATTCTAGCTATTCTTATGTCAAGCCCATGAAAGGTTTGGTAAGCGGTGGTTAAGGCTTCTTGAAACCGCTTTGCCTCATCGTAAACACCTCTAGGTCCAACAGGATCTACATTGCCAAAATATTCTTCAGGCTGTGGGTGTACTAAAGGGTCGCCATAAACTTCAGAGGTAGAAGCAATTAAAATACGAGCGTTATTTTTTAAAGCTATTTTTAAAATATTCTCAGTCCCTAAAGACCCTACTCTTAGAGTTTCCAGTGGAATTTTCAAATAATCTATTGGGCTAGCTGGAGAGGCAAAATGTAGTACGTAATCTATAGAACCCTCAAGATTAAAATCATGGGTGATGTCAATTTCCTTGAACTGAAAATCCATATTTGAGCTAAGGTGAGACAGATTTTTTAAATTACCCGTTATTAGATTGTCTATCCCTATTAATTTGTAATTTTTTGATAGGAAGTAATCGCATAAATGTGAACCTATAAATCCAGCAGCTCCAGTAATTAAAACAGTTTTTTTCAATTAAAATATAATAATTGTAAAAATATGATTTTTATATTATAAAAAATCAAGTACTTTTGTTACTTGTTATATGTTAGAATCTCTGATCACATCCAAAACTAGATTAAGACTTCTTATTAAGTTCTTTTTAAATATTGCTAATAAAGGCTATTTAAATAGTCTTGCAAATGAATTTGGAGAATCCACCAATTCTGTTAGAAAAGAATTAAACAATTTATCTTCTGCAGGCTATCTAGAAAAACAGAACCTAAACAATAAAGTTATTTATAAGGCCAACGCTTCCCACCCACTATTTAAAATTATTCAAAAAATAGTCCATAAGCATCTGGGTATTGAAGAAATTCTAGAAACAGTCTATAATAGGATCGGGGATGTAAAAAAAATTATGATTCTGGGAGATTATGCTAAAGGAATTGATAGTGGGCTCATAGAAATTTTAATTGTTGGGGATAGCATAAATAAAGAATATTTGGATAAAATATCTCCAAAAATTGAAAAAAAAATAAAAAGAAAAGTTAGTTTTTTTGTTTCAAGTAAGTCTTTAAAACAAAATTCGCTAACTATTTTTGAGGCTTAATATTTATAAAAAATTACATTAAATTTGCACAAGAAATGTGAATTTTTAGGCGAAGCCATCTCTAATAGCAAACAAGAAGCGTGATTATTAGCATGATTTTAAAAAAAATAATACTGTTGAGATCCTTAAAGAAAATAAAATTATGAGAATAGGAATTACTTTTTCTTCTTTTGATCTATTACACGCCGGACATGTGGTGATGCTTAAAGAAGCAAAAAAACAATGTGATTATTTAATTGTAGGGTTGCAACTAGATCCATCACTTGATAGATCTAATAAAAATACGCCTTCGCAATCCATCATTGAGAGATACATTCAACTAAAAGGCTCCAAGTATGTGGATGAGATTATCCCCTATGTTTTAGAGCAAGACGTTGAGGATATATTGAGATCGTTTAAAATAGATGTTCGTATAATTGGAGAGGAATATAAAACTATTGATTTCACTGGAAAAGAGTATTGTAAAGAAAAAGGAATTGAAATTCATTACAACTCAAGGGAGCATCGTTTTTCAAGTACAGAAATTAAAACTCGTTTAAAAAAATAAATTTTAATGAAAAAATTCAAAGTAGGTGTCATTGGAAACGGTTTTGTGGGTGAAGCTATTTCGTTTGCTTTTTCCTCAGTTTCAGATTTATATATCTATGACACAAATCCATTAAAGAGTTTAAACGATTTGGAGTCTGTACACAATTGTGATTTTGTATTTATTTGCGTACCAACGCCCATGTTCCCTGATGGATCTCAAGATCTATCATACGTTGAAAGCACTTTTGAAAAGGCCACAAGTAAGCCAATTTATATATTAAAGTCTACTGTTCTGCCTGGAACGACTGAGGGGTTATCTAAAAAATATCCAAATATTAAAATTATTTTTTCTCCTGAATTTCTCACTGAAAGAACCGCAAAATTAGACATGCTTACTCAATCCAGAATTATTTTGGGTGGGGAATTATCTTTAACAGAAAAGGCAAAAAGTTTATTTAATCAAAGATTTAAAATTAAAAATATAATTCAAACAGATTCAAAAACAGCAGAGCTAACAAAATATATGAATAATACTTTTTTTGCTACTAAAGTCAGTATCATGAACGAGTTTAAACTTTTGTGCGATAAAATTGGAGCCAATTGGGAGGATGCATCAAAGGGTTTTGTATCTGATGGTAGAATTGGAGACAGTCATTTAAATGTTCCAGGACATGATGGAAAGCTCGGCTATGGTGGAACTTGTTTTCCAAAAGATGTTAATGCACTTTTGTTTTTTTCTAAAAAGCATGGTATTCAGTTAAACACCATTAAAGGTGGCTGGAACACAAACCTAAAAGTAAGACAAGAAAAAGACTGGGAAGTAAAGGAAGGAAGATCAGTAAGTTTTAAAAAAACAGAATAAAACTGACCATCTTTGCTAATCGAGAAAATATAAGTTAGTTAAAAAAGTTAATAAATATTAATTTAATAAATTTAAATAATATAAGTTTATGAAATCACTAATAAACACTAAAATTGATAGTTATGATTTCCCCCTTTTATTAACACATGATTAAAGAAATTAAAAATTAGATAGGTTTAACAAATAATTAAAAAAACTATGAAACAATCAGATTTTAAAAAATTAGCCGAAGAATTATCAAATAAAGTTATTAAATCAAAAGAAAATACTTCGTTTTCAGAAATTCCTTTCAAACATTGTATAATCGATAATTTTTTTGACACCTCATTAGCTAATGAATTATTAAATTCTTTCCCTCCCTTAAATGATAATATTTGGGAAAAGACAGATGACAAAGATATTGAAGTTAAATATAGAAGTAATTTTACTTCCGAATTTGATGTACCTGAAGGAATTATTAAGGCTTTTAGAATATTTAATTCTTCAACTTTTCTCAAGTCAATTTCTGAAGTTTTTGGGATACCTAAATTAATGCCTGATCCTTACTACAGTGGCGGAGGTTTAAATGTAACAGAAAAAGGAGGTTTATTAGATGTTCATGTTGATGGAAATTATCATGATGCTTCTGGCCTTAATCGACGAATTAATGTTATACTTTATTTGAATCCAGGCTGGAAAGATAATTGGGGAGGTGATTTTGGTTTATACAATGAAGATGGCACAGAATTAATAAAAAAAGTTGCCCCAATATTTAATAGACTTGTAGTTTTTGACACACATGATAAAAGTTTTCACGGTCTTCCAGATCCTTTAAATTTCCCAGATGGACAAAATCGTAAATCAATTATTCTTTATTATTATACAAAAGAACAAAGACCTGATGAACAAAATATATATAAAGATCCGCATTCAGCTTTATGGGTTAAAAAAAATATAACTGATAAAAGAGGTCAAACTTCAAGGAATTTTACTTAATGATAAATAATTTTTAATTATTAAATCATATTCGTAATGAAAAATGTTGATCAATTACAATCTGTATTAATAAGAAAAATTGATTCGTTTGAGAACGAATCAGGAATAATAGAATATTGTAATGAACTCATATTAAATAAATACCGAAGATTTTACACTATTACACACCCTGATACAAATAAAATTAGAGCTTGGCAAGCGCACTCTCAAGAGTCTAAATGTTTTGTTCCATTGAAGGGAAGATTTATTGTTAGTTGGGTTAAAATAGATTGTTTTAAAAATCCATCTTTAAATTTAAAAGCAGAAAGTATAATTTTAGATTCAACATGTAAAAAACTTGTAGAAATTCCAAAAGGATATGCTAATGGTTTGAAAGCTTTAGAGCCTAACTCTGAACTTTTAGTTTTTTCCGAGTTTTTTTTAGAAAAATCTTTAAAAGAAAAAGTAAGATTTGATTCTAATCTTTGGTTTAATTGGAATAAATATGATTAAAATAAATATTATAAATAACCTGTTTTAAAAACACTAATAGAATCTGAATATTTCTAGCTAGAAAAATTCAAAATAAATGACATATCTGCAGGACTAGTTGAAAGAGTTTTTGAAGTGTCTGTTTTAACAGTGTATAGTTTTTTTAATATTGAAAAAAAAAATTTATAAAGGGTTAAAATATATATAGCGTCAGTATTTACCAGAATAAAAGTATCAGGTTCTTTTCGGGTAGACTATGAAAGCAGGCGAATAAAGTGGAAGAAAATAAAAATAAATATTTAAAATGAGTAAAATAGCTTTAATCACAGGAATAACAGGACAAGATGGTGCTTATTTAGCAGAATTTTTATTAAAAAAAAATTATATTGTTCATGGTTTAAAAAGAAGATCATCTTTATTTAATACAGATCGAATTGATCATTTATACAAAGACACTCACATTAACGATTCAAATTTAATACTTCATTTTGGTGATATGACTGACAGTTCAAATCTTATAAGATTGATTGAATATATACAACCTGATGAGATATATAATTTAGCAGCAATGTCTCATGTACGTGTTTCGTTTGAGATTCCTGAATATGTTGCTGATACTGATGGTATTGGTACCTTAAGGTTATTAGAAGCTATACGGATACTAAAATTAGAAAATAAAACACGAGTTTATCAAGCTTCCACTTCAGAATTATATGGCAAAGTACAAGAAGTTCCCCAAACTGAAAAGACACCATTCTATCCAAGGTCTCCCTATGGAGTTGCAAAAATGTATGCTTATTGGATAACAGTAAATTATCGTGAGGCTTATGGTATTTTTGCTTCAAACGGTATTCTGTTTAATCACGAAAGTCCAATTAGAGGAGAAACTTTTGTAACAAGAAAAATTACTCGAGCAGTTTCTCGTATAGCTCTTGGTCTTCAAGATAAATTTTATCTAGGTAACCTAGATGCCAAAAGGGATTGGGGTCATGCAAAAGATTATGTTCGGATGATGTGGATGATTCTTCAGGCAGATAAAGCTGAAGATTGGGTAATAGCTACAGGTACAACAACAACAATTCGTGATTTTGTTAAAATGGCTTTTTCATATATAGGCGTTGAGTTAGATTTTAAAGGTACTGGAGTTAATGAAAAAGCATTAGTTAAGAGCAGTAAAAATAAAAGGTATCAATTGGAGATAGGAAAAGAAATTTTGAGTATTGATTCAAAATATTTTAGACCTACAGAAGTAGATTTATTAGTTGGTGATCCGACTAAAGCAAAAACTAAATTAGGCTGGAAATTAGAATATGATCTACCAGCTTTGGTAGAAGATATGATGCAAAGTGATCTGAAATTAATGACAAAAGATCAATACCTAAGAAATGGTGGCTATGAAACTTTAAATTATTTTGAATAATGAAAATACTTTTAACTGGTTCAAATGGAATGGTGGGGAAGAATATTTTAGAACATAATTCAGCCCATAATTATGAATTTTTAACCCCCAGTAGTAAAGAATTAAATCTTTTAAATTATCAAGATGTAAAAAATTACATTAGCTTTAATCAACCAGATTTTATAATTCACTCCGCTGGAAAAGTAGGAGGAATTCGTGCTAATATAAAAGAACCCGTTAGGTTCCTTATCGATAATCTCGATATGGGTAGAAATATTATTATTTCCGCTAAAGAAAATAATATAAAAAATCTTTTAAATTTAGCTAGCTCATGTATGTATCCTAGGGATGCTGTTAATCCTTTGTCTGAAAATTTAATCTTAAAAGGCGAATTAGAGCCAACAAATGAGGGTTATGCAATTGCTAAAATAATGTCTACTAGGTTGTGCGAATATATTGTTAAAGAAGATAATTCTAAAAATTATAAAACCGTAATTCCGTGTAATTTATATGGCAAACATGATAAATTTGACCGTAAAAATTCTCATATGATCCCAGCTGTAATTCGTAAAATACACGAGGCAAATTTATCTGGCGCCAACGAAATCAATATTTGGGGAGATGGTTCAGCAAGAAGAGAGTTTATGTATGCAGAAGACTTATCTGATTTTATTTTTTATGCAATTACAAAGTTTGATAAAATGCCACAAAATATTAATGTTGGTTTAGGTTATGATTATTCTATCAATGATTATTACTCAGAAATCGCAAAAGTATTAGATTATAGAGGTATGTTTTCTCATGATTTAACTAAACCCGTAGGGATGAAACAAAAATTAATTAGTGATACGAAACTAAAAGAGTTTGGTTGGAAACATAAGACAACTTTAAAAGAAGGGTTAATTAAGACGATAGAATTTTATAAAAAAAATATAATTAATGAAACAATATAAATTGGCATCTTCAACTTGGGATGAAAAAGAGTTGGATGCAATCCAATCTGTCATTGATAAAGATATGTACACAATGGGTGATAGTGTATCCAATTTTGAAGAGGATTTTTCAAAGTTTATGAACACTAAATATTCAGTAATGGTTAGTTCTGGTTCTACTGCCAATCTACTCGCAACTGCTGCACTTTTTTTTACCAAAAATCCAAAACTAAAAAGAGGTGACGAAGTAATTGTTCCTGCAGTATCATGGTCTACAACATACTTTCCACTCCAGCAGTATGGATTAAAGTTGAAGTTTGTGGATATAGATTTAGAGACATTAAATTATGATTTAGCAGCTTTAGAAGGAGCTATTTCTGATTCTACAAAAATGATAATGATTGTAAATTTATTAGGGAATCCGAACGATTTCGATAAAATTAGTGCTATTATTGAAGGAAAAGATATTTTTTTATTAGAAGATAACTGCGAATCTATGGGAGCTACCTTCAATAATAAACAAGCCGGAACTTTTGGAGTAATGGGAACTTTTTCAACTTTCTTTTCCCATCACATGGCAACTATGGAAGGAGGTGTTGTAACTACTGATGATGAAGAACTATATCATATTCTATTGTCAATTAGAGCTCACGGCTGGACTAGAAACCTTCCAAAAAAAAATAAAGTTTCAAATAAAAGTGATGATTGGTTCACAGAATCATTTCGTTTTGTTTTACCAGGCTATAATGTTAGGCCATTAGAAATGAGTGGAGCTATTGGAGTTGAGCAATTAAAAAAACTTCCAAAATTTATTGAAAATAGAAGAAAAAATGCTAAATTTTTTATTGAATTATTTGAAAATCATCCAGATTTTATTATTCAAAAGGAAATTAGTAAAAGTTCATGGTTTGGTTTTTCATTAATTATAAAACCCTCTTCAATTTTAAATAGAAAATCGGTTGTAGAAAAATTAATTAAAGCTAATATTGAGTGTAGGCCAATTGTTACAGGTGATTTCACACAGAATGAAGTAATGAAATATTTTGATTATGAAATTTATAAAGAATTAAAGAATGCAAGGTATTTACATGAAAATGGTTTGTTTGTAGGAAATCAGCAGGAATTGATTTATGGAGAAATTAAACACTTATATGAAATATTGAAACAGGCTAAGAAATAGTTCTAACTCTTTTTATTAAAAAAATATATTATGAATTGGCAAGAAGATCCAATTCACTTACAAAAAATATAATGTCTGATAATTTTATAAAAAGCCAGCGTATAGCGTTAAACACAGCTTTGCTATATGTCAGAATGATTGTTGTAATGTGTATTAATCTATATTCTGTGCGTCTTATATTTGAAGCACTTGGTGTTGAAGATTATGGTGTATACAACGTAATTATAGGTTTAATTTCAATAGTTTTAAGCCTAACTGGTGCACTTTCAAATGCTATACAAAGGTTTTATTCATTCTATCTTGGAGTTGCTAAAATTGGATTAGAAAAACTACAGAATATATTTTCGACCAGTATATCAATGTACGCAGTTTTATCAATTATAGTGTTTATACTTGCAGAGACAGTTGGTTTATGGTTTGTTAATAATCAGTTGTTAATACCATATGAAAGACTAAATGCTGCAAACTGGATATATCAGTTCTCAATAGTTTCTTTCATTGCGACTATTATGCAAACTCCTTATTCTGCAGCAGTTATTGCTCATCAGGACATGGGTATCTTTGCTATTATTAGTACTGTTGAGAGTTTGTTAAAGTTGATAGCTGCACTTTTGATTTTCATTATTCCTTTAGATAGATTAATTATTTATGGAGCAATTCTTTTATTAATCTCAATATTGGTTCTTGCATCTTACATTATTGTTGGGTCATATAATTACGCTGAATGTCACTATAAAAAACCAACTGACAAAAAACTATTTAAAGAGTTGTTTGCTTTTTCAGGTTGGTCTTTGTTTGGGTCGGCTGCAGGAGCAGGTATGTCTCATGTGAATACAATACTTGTCAATATTTTTTTCGGCCCTTTAGTCAATGCTGCAAGAGCTATATCATTTCAATTTAATATGGCATTTAATTCATTAGTTAGTAGTTTTATATTAGCAATTAAGCCGCCGATGATAAAATCTTATGCCGAAGGATCGTATTCATATCTGAATAAGATATTCTATTTGAGTAATAAGTTTATCTACTTTTCTATGTATATGATTTGTATTCCATTATTTTTTGAAATGGAAACAATTTTGATTTTTTGGCTTAAAACAAATGATCCTCAAACAGTATTATTTTGTAAGCTTATTTTGGTGTATATTTTGATAATGTCTTTAAATAATCCTATATCTATCATCATTCATGCTACAGGCAATATAAAGGGTTACTACCTTCCAGTAGAAACCTTCACCCTTTTAAGTGTTCCTGCAACATATATTCTTTTTATATTAGGGTTTCCTGCTTATTCTACGTATATAACGATGATAATTGCTGCAATTGCTGCTCATTTTGTTAGATTAAACCGTCTTAAAAAGTATTATAATCCTTTCAGATATTCTGAATATATAAAGTCATTTCTTATTCCGGCCTTTGTAATAACAATTATTACATATTCTTTTGCTTTTTTAATACATACTAGTATAATTGATTCATTATTACGTATATCTGCTATCATTTTCATGTCTGTAACATGCGTGACTTCATTTGTGATATTGATAGGCTTATCCAAAACCGAAAAAGATATTTTAAAAAGATTAATTATCAGTCTGAAAAGAAAATTAATTGGGATATAATTATGGAATTAATTACGAGTAATATATATCTTGTTCTTTATCTTACTGCTTGGTTAGTGACTTTTATTTCATATCAAAAGAAAAAGCAGATTTTTGATGCAGGGAGTTTCCTTATATTTTTACAGCTACTTTGGTCAATAATGTCATTGGCCTTATATAATGGCTCTGTTTACACTTTTAATTATCTTACTTTATTCCCATTTATATATTTGTTTGTGTTTAATCTTATGATAATGTGGCCTATTATTAAATATGATTATAAAAAAATAAATATAATTCAAAAACCAAATTCAATTCTACTTAATATTATATCTATTGTCTTTATAACAGCCTCCTTTTTTTATTTTTCGACCATTATTTCAGATATATTTACTAGTATGGCAATATTGTTTATTGACTCAGTTGGAGGTGCTACTTTGTATAATGAGGCTAGGGAATTAGGTTTTACACAAAATGATGGTAATATTTCAAATTTATCCGCTATCATATCTAGTGCCATGTCTGGTATTGGTATTTTTATGACTGTATATTATTTAACTCTGAAAAAGAGTAATAAATTAATTTTATTTGGGTTAATTTTATCTGTAGTTGTTAATATACTTCCAAGTATATCCTCTGGACAAAGAAATGGTATAGTTGAAACACTATTAATATTTATGATAACTTACTTTGCTTTAAATAAGTTTATATTGAAGAAGTATAAAAAAAGAATCAAAAGGTATAGTTTTTTGATTATAATTTTAATGATTATACCATTTATAACTATCACAAATAGTCGCTTTGGAGACATTAGTAATAGTAATCATACTGTTTTAGATTCAATATATTTATATGCAGGACAGGAAAACTTGTATTTTAACAATTATGGATTGGATAACGGAGGAATCAGAAATGGGGACAGAACTTTTCCTTTATTTAAAAGTATGTTAGGGTATCGTAATGTTCCTCAAAATTTTTGGGACAGAAGAAATAAGTATTCTAATTTAGAAATAAATGATTCGGTGTTCATTGGTAATATAGGCGATTTTACTTTGGATTTTGGTCCTTTTATAGCGCCTTTTATTTTTATTTTTTTCACATTATTTGTTCTTAAAAAAACCAGAATTCGAAATGGCAGAATTCAATTACATCAGTTAGTCCTTCTTCATTTTTTGATGTATGCTTGCGTGATTGGTGGATTTAAATTATATCCATTTAGTGATACTGCAGGCAATTTAAAACTAATAGTGTACTTAATAACCTACTTAATTTTTAAATCGAATTATCTTATTAAAAACATAAAATATTCAACATGAATAGTAAGTTAGACTTCCCATTATTTACGGTAATAATTCCACAAAAAGATAGAGCCGAGTATTTGATATATACTTTGAGAACTTGTATGGCACAAAATTATCCAAACTTCGAGATAATAGTTTCTGACGATTGTAGTGAGGACAATTCGGTCGAAGTTGTACGTAAGTTAATGAAAGAGGATTCCCGAATCAAGTTATTTACTCATGACCATAATTTGGGAATGAGAGATAACTTTGAATTTGCGCTTAATCAGGTGCGATCAGGATATGTTATTGCCCTCGGCGGTGATGATGGACTAACTCCAGGATCTATTCAAAAAATGCATGACATTCTCACTTCGACAAATACTGAATTGTTAACTTGGTCAACTCCTAAATTTATTTTCCCCGGTCTGTATTCTGACTCTGGTATATTAACAACAACTAGAAAAACAGGAATTAAAGTAATTAAATCAAATGATTTTTTAAAAAAAATGTCAATTAATCTTAACTATAATTCTGATGATGAATGTCCTATGTTTTATATTAAAGGTGTTGTATCTACTAAATTAGTTCATAATGTTAAAAGACGAAGTTTTGAAAATAGATTTTATTCTTGTCCTACTCCAGATGGATTTTCTGGTATTGTACTTGCTGGTGAAGTCGAAAATTATTCTTTTACAACAGAACCACTCTCAATAGTTGGCTCAAATCATTCTTCTCAGGGAGTGAGTTATTTTCGTGATGATAAAAAATCTATAAAAGAGTCAAATAAATTTTTCAAACAAAATGAAAATATAACTATGCATAAAGAGTTAGCATCTCAACAATACTCTCCATTAATTGCACTGATGACAGCTGATTATTTGTTAACATCAAGAGATTTACCTGGATGGAAAGGAAAATTTCCACCTATCAACTACAAGAATTTATTAAAAAAGTCTTTTGAAGAACTTGCTAGTGGGAAATGGTCAAATAATGTGAATTTAGAAAATGGAATAAATAGAGAACTTGCAGTATTAAAAGAAATTGCAATTAAACATAATTTGAGTAATTATTATAATTATTTATTAAAAACAACAATGATAAAAAAATATTCAATCACTGAATTAGAAGGAAGTGGGTTTACGCGAAATTCTTACTATTTTGATAATTCAACACTTGAAATTACAAATATTTATGAAGCTGCGTTTGCAAGCAAATTATTGCATAATTTAATTAAGTCAATGAGCATAAAAAATTTATTTAATATTATTTTTAAAACAATTAAATATTTCATTAAGTTTCGTGCCAAGGGTAAAACAATGTTTTCATTTATTATTATTAACAAACAAGTAAATAAAAAAATATAATTATGTCAATGTTTAAGGATAAAGTATTATTAATAACAGGGGGAACAGGTTCATTTGGCAATGCAGTTTTAAAAAGATTTTTATTATCAGACATTAAAGAAATTAGAATTTTTTCACGTGATGAAAGGAAACAAGATGAATTGCGTCATAGGTTACAAAACCCAAAGGTTAAATTTTATATTGGTAATGTTCGTGATAAACGATCAGTTGATACAGCAATGCACTCTGTAGATTATGTTTTTCATGCTGCTGCACTAAAACAAGTTCCAAGTTGTGAATTCTTTCCTATGCAAGCTTTGAAAACAAACTGTGAAGGAACAGAAAATGTGCTGGATTCAGCAATCGAGTTTGGAGTAAAAAATGTGGTAGTACTCTCAACAGATAAAGCAGCATATCCTATCAATGCGATGGGTATATCTAAAGCTATGATGGAAAAAATAGCAATTGCTAAAGGTCGTTCATTGCTACTGCAAAATAGCAAAACAACTATTTGTTGTACCAGATATGGAAATGTTATGGCAAGTCGTGGATCAGTAATTCCTCTTTGGATTGATCAAATTCACAAAAAGGGATTAATTACAGTTACTGACCCCAATATGACTCGTTTTATGATGACTTTAAATGATGCAGTTGATTTAGTTATTTATGCCTGGAAAAATGGTAAAAATGGTGATTTGTTTGTTCAAAAAGCACCAGCAGCAACTTTAGATGTGCTTGCAACCGCACTAAAGGAGCTTTTAAAAATTGATGCAGAGATCAAAACTATTGGCTCACGTCATGGCGAAAAAATTTTTGAAACACTTCTTACATCAGAAGAAAGGGCAAAGGCAACAGAAACAGGAAATTATTTTAGGGTACCATGTGATGCTCGTGATTTGAATTATGATAAATTTTTTATTGATGGAGAATTTAACAATACTCTAAATGAAGCGTATCATTCTCATAACACTATAAGATTAAATGTTGAAGAAATGAAAAGTTTGTTATTAAAATTATCAATAATAAATGATTAAAAAAAAGAAAAAAATTCTAGTGCTAGGTGCTACTGGAATGGCAGGTCATTTGATTACTATGTATTTCAATGAAAAGGGTTATGATGTTACAGCTTTTTCAAAGCGACCTTTCAATTATTGTAAAAATATTGTTGGCAATGTATTAGAAACTGAAAACTTTAAGAATGTTCTATTGAACGAAGATTATGATATTATAATAAATTGTATTGGGATTCTAAATACTGATGCCGATGAAAATCGGTCATTAGCAGTGTATTTAAATAGTTATTTACCTCATTTAATTGCAGATACTCTTAAAGGGAAAAAAACAAAACTAATACATATGAGTACAGATTGTGTTTTTGCAGGTAATACAGGACCTTATTATGAAGACAATCTAAGAGATGGAACAACTTTTTATGATAGGACAAAAGCATTAGGAGAAATTGAAGACGATAAGAATATTACATTTAGAAATTCGATTATTGGTCCAGATATGAACGAAAACGGCATTGGATTGTTTAATTGGTTTATGAAACAGAAAAAATCGATCGACGGATATACAGAAGCGATTTGGACAGGTGTTACAACACTAACTTTAGCAAAAGCTATGGAACATGCAATTAATGAGAATTCATTTGGATTGCACAATTTGGTTAATAACGAAAGTATCTCAAAGTATGATTTATTATCGTTATTTAATAAACACTTTAAGAATGATAAGATTTTTATCAATAAGAATGATAAACTAAAACTTGATAAATCATTAAAAAGAAAACGTAATGACTTTAATTATAAAGTCCCAAGCTATGAACAAATGGTAATAGAGATGAAGGATTGGGTGTTATTACATAAAGATTTATATCCTAAAATTTAGAATAGTAAAGTTATGAGTAAATTAAAATTAATGACAATAGTAGGGACGCGTCCTGAAATTATTAAGCTTTCAGAAGTGATAAAAAAAGCAAATATTTATTTTGATCATATTTTGGTACATACTGGTCAAAATTATGATTATACATTAAACGAGATTTTTTTTAAAGATTTGAATTTACTTAAACCTGATTATTATTTAGATGTAGTTGGAGATGATTTAGGCGAAACCATTGGTAATGTCATTTCTAAATCATATAATTTAATGAAGGTAGTCAAACCTGATGCAGTTTTAATTTTGGGAGATACAAATTCGGCGTTATCTGCAATTAGTGCTAAAAGGTTAAAAATCCCAATTTTTCATATGGAAGCAGGTAATCGATGCTTCGATGAAAACTTACCGGAAGAAATAAATCGGCGAATTGTAGATCACATCTCCGATGTGAATTTACCTTACACTGAACATGCACGCAGGTATCTTTTTGATGAAGGAATAAAAAAAGAACAAATATTTGTTACGGGTTCCCCGATAGCTGAAGTTCTTAAAGTTCATGAAAAAAAAATATTAAAAAGTAGTGTTTTAGATAACTTAGGAATTAAAAAAAAGAAATATATATTACTTTCGGCCCATAGGGAAGAAAATATTGATATTGAATCAAATTTCTTTGAGTTAATGGATGCTATAAATGTAATGGCAGAAAAATATAAATTTCCAGTGATTTATAGTGCACACCCACGAAGCAAAAAATTCATTAAGCAAAGAAACTTTAAGTTTCACAAATTGGTCAGAACTCATGAACCATTTAGTTTTTCTGATTATATTTTATTACAGAAGAATGCTTTGTGCGTTGTTTCTGACAGCGGAACACTTGCAGAAGAATCCGCAATACTAAATTTTCCAGCGGTATCAATTAGAACCTCAACCGAACGACCCGAAGTAATTGATAAAGGAGGATTTGTTATTGGCTCAATTTCTTCCAAATCTTTATTACAGTCAGTAGAAATGTCAATTACAATGTTTAATAATAATGAATTAAATGTTGAGGTACCGGACTATTTAGATAAAAATGTTTCTATTAAAGTCGTAAAAATTATCCAAAGTTATGTAGAACTGATTAATAGAAATGTGTGGAATATTTCTTGATTTAAAATAAATAAAAACATGAAAAAATTAGAAATTATTGATAAAATTGAATTATTAAAGCCAGACTTATTAAGCGATAAAAAATCATTTAATGAAGTTTATTTTTGGATTAAAATGTTTGTATCAGAGGTTGGATGGCATTATCCTTTAGATTTAATTTGGCAATATAAAAAAATTATGGAGTTAGATTTACCAAAAGGGTCGACCATTCTTGATGCAGGGGCGGGTGATGGAATGATGCAATTTATTTTGGCAGGTCAAGGATATAATATTTTGAGTGTTGATTTTTCTGAGAGAAAACTTCCATTATTGCAATCAAAAATATTTAAAATGAAAAATGACAAACATAAAATTATTAAAAATGATTATACTAAACATTTATCTGCAAATTACAAATTTAGTTTTGCTAAATTTTTTCATAAAATAAAATTATCGTTTAAAAACTTATCAATATTTTATATAATCAAAGGTTTTGTAAATAAAAAAAAATACGGATCAATACAATATATAAGATCAGATTTTTCAGACTTATCTTTTTTACAATCAAACTCGATAGACGCTGTAGTATCTACGTCAGCTATTGAACATAATCCAGAACATGAAAATCTTAAAAAAGCAATTGTTGAATTTAACCGAGTTTTAAAACCAAAATCTGCAATGTTTATAACTACTAGTGCTATAAATAAAAAATGTTTCTTTGATAAACCCACTAAAGGATATCTCTATGATGAAAATACTTTATTAAATATATTTCAGTTATCTAAGCACAAATCGAATTTTTCTAAATATTCTGAAATATTTAATCAAATATTTGCTTGTAACTTTTTAAAAGAAAATATAGGTTTTGGTTACAAAAACAACCCTAATTGTGGATTGCCATTCGGAATATGGAATCCTAAATATTTACCTGTTGGGGTTATTAAATGGAAAAAATAATTTAAATAGTTTTTTATTTAAAGTATGAAAAGAGTTGTAGCGTTTTTACCTATGAAAGGAAACTCCGAAAGAGTTCCTAATAAAAATTTAAAAGATTTTTCAGGCAAACCATTGTATCACAGTATTATGAATACTTTATTGAAATCTAAATACATTGACTTAGTAATTGTTAATACTGATTCAAAAGAAATTACAAATGATATAAATAAAAATTTTAATAAAAAAGTTAAAATTATTAATAGACCCACAGAGTTAATAGGCGATTTAGTTTCTATGAACAAAATAGTTGATTTTGATATTAATCAGATTGATTCACGTTTTTATATTCAAACTCATAGCACAAATCCATTACTTAAAACGGAAACAATAGACACAGCAATAGAAAAGATGAAAGAATTTTTAATAAGTGGGTCAAACGATTCTATTTTTTCAGTTACCAATATTCAAACTAGATTATACAAACAAAATGGTGAAGCTTTAAATCATAATCCTTTGGATTTAATTAGAACACAGGATTTAGAGCCTCTTTTTGAGGAGAATTCTAATTTTTATATTTTTACAAAAGAATCTTTTAAAAATGCGGGAGGTACCCGAATTGGATTAAAGCCGTATCTATTTGAAATTGATAAAATTGAAGCTATTGACATTGATGATCCTCAAGATTTTTTAATAGCAGAGGCAATTTATAGTTTAAATTTATAATTATAGCTGTATTAAATAATTGGTATACTTAACTTTGTAATTGAAAATAGAATACGAACATAAAAAAATGAAAAACTTTTTACATAACTCAAGTACTTTAAAGAAAAAACTTAAGACAAAAGAACTTTCAATTGGTTCTTGGTTAACTATTCCACATCAATCTATAATAGAAATTTTAGGATCTGCAGGTTTTGAATGGTTAACTATAGATATGGAGCATGCCGCAATTAGTATTGAAACTGTTATGAATTTAATTGGACATATACAAGGAAATGGAATGCAGGCATTAGTTAGGGTTAGTAAAAATGAAGAAGTTATAATCAAGAGAGTTCTCGACGCAGGAGCAGATGGAGTAATTATTCCGATGATAAAAAGCAAACAAGAAGCAATTGAGGCAGTGAATTATGTTAAATATCCACCCGCAGGAAATCGAGGAGTTGGTTTAAACCGTGCTCAAAAGTACGGAACTGCCTTTGATACTTATCAAAGTTGGGTTAATGATGAGGTTGTAATTATTGCCCAAATAGAACATATTGATGCTGTACATAATCTTGAAGAAATATATTCAGTTGAAGGAATTGATGGGATAATTGTAGGCCCATATGATCTATCTGCATCTATGGGCCATCCAGGTGAATATAACAGAGATGATGTGCAAGAAGCTCTTATTAAAGTAGATGAGATTACAAATAGATTAAATAAGCCTTTAGGTTTTCATGTAATTGATTCAGGTTATCAAAAAACACTTGAGAAAATTAATAAAGGTTATTCTTTTCTTGCATTTAGCTTAGACTTTTTCTTTCTTGGAGATAAAGCTAGAAATGAAATGAAATTACTTAAAAGTAAGTTGTAATGAAAAAGGTTTTAGTTTTTGGAGGATTTGGCTTTTTAGGATATTATTTAGTTCGTGAATTATTAAATAGAGGTTATGAGTTAACTATTGCAGATATTCATGAAAACGAAAAATTTGAGAGTAAATTTACTTATGTTAAATGTGATATTAATAGCAAAGAAAACGTTGAAAATGTTTTTAAAAACAAACAATTTGATTTTGTTTATAATTTGGCCGGTTTTGCAAATTTAGATACAGCTATAAACTATCCAGTTGAAACTATTCAGTTAAACGTGATTGGAAATATGTACATTCTTGAAGAATGTGTCAAAAATAATGTTTCCAGATTTATTTATGCAAGTAGTGCTTATGCAATGAGTAATAAAGGATCTTTTTATGGAATAAGTAAATTAGCCTCTGAAAAAATTATTGAAGAGTACTTGAAGAAATATAGTTTACCTTTTACAATATTAAGATATGGTTCAGTTTATTCTGAAAGATCATATAAAAACAACTACATATATAATTTAGTTAAATCTGCAGTTTTAAAAGGTGAAATTAATCACAATGGTGATGGAAATGAATTGAGGGAGTATATTCATGCAGCAGATGCTTCAAAACTGTCTGTAGATATCATAGAAT
>Ga0206131_10002991_pt1 | contig 19854 bp, 11 predicted proteins | sample Helgoland_Spring_FD_148636 | JGI IMG/M metagenome (GOLD analysis project Ga0206131, IMG submission 148636) | Pelagic subsurface seawater microbial communities from Kabeltonne, Helgoland, North Sea - Helgoland_Spring_Bloom_20160517_1 | ecosystem: Environmental > Aquatic > Marine > Epipelagic ...
AAGAAGAACTCGAATCAGAACAACAACAACAACAACAACAACAACAATAACACTCCGCAAAGTGCCGCTCGCCAAACTTCTAATGACGCGGCTTTGGCGGACACACCAGAAACACCGAAATTTATTGAAGACCACTTCACTCGTAAAAACGAAATTCAAAAGTCTGTCGAAGTAATAACAAACTCGCCGTTTCCATCTCCTATACTCTCACCAACGCCTACGCCAGCAAAGAAAGTGGTCCCGAAATCAACACTAAATGAGACAAAGTCAACCGATTCAATACCAGCCGAAGCAGAGATAGAAGAAGAACGAGATGAAGTCACTGAAAAAAAGTTGCATTTTATTCACGAGGCAGAAGAAAATACGACAACATCAACAACAACTGCGGTTACTTCACCTTCACCGTCGCAAGCGAGTGTGGGGACCAAAATTGATAAAATCGAGAGTCGAATAGCGGCAGATCCAATACATTCGCAAAGGACACAAACGACTACGCAGACATCCACGACGCTTCTTTTGGAAACGAATCGAGACCTGCGCTCGGCACTCGCAGACAGCATAAGCGAACTCGCCTCCCTGGAAGAGGAGAACGAGCGATTGAATGAACAAGTACGGAAAGAAATAGATATAGAGCGTCCAAAACTGATTGCTGAAGCGTGCGAGGACTTGTCGGAGCGATTGCAAAGAGCAGAAGTGGCGATTGAAAGAGAGCGACGAGAGGCGACGAATGGGAAGTTTGCCTTGACAGAGTTACACGCAACCAAACAAAAGCTCGCGGATGCGTTACAACTAGTGAAAGAGAGTAGAAAGAGTAACGCGAATAGCGGTGAAGAAAAGGCGAACGAAAACGAGGAAATGACAAATGTAGAAACAGAACGAATACGCGTCATGAAGGAAGCGTTGGAGAAAGCCGAAGACAAGGTGCTGGTGATGTTTGCCGATTTGAGTGCGACAAAGGTTGAATTAAATCGTCTTCGAGAAGAAAATACTGAATTAAAAACGAAACATGCGCTCTTGGAAACTAAACTGGAAGATATGCATAACCAGAGAGAGCAAGAGAAGGGACAGGGAAAGGATTCTGCGCCAGATACAAACGACACGCGAGGGAATGTAGAACACCGCCACGAACATCAACACCAAATGATGATGTCTCCACGAGCGGTAAAAGAGGAATTAGAACTCGCAAGTCTCATGAAGAAGAACGCGGAGATGCGAGATAGAGAGTCGCACAAGAAAATGGAGGAAGCTGAGAGACAAAAGGACGCGGCGGTGAAGGTTGTGGAGAAATTGCGGACTGAGAATGAAGAGATAAGACGCGAGAACGAGAAGTTGAGACGACGATTTCTTCTCGAGCAAGATAGTAGTAACATCGGTCAAGACGTGGAATTAGCAAGGAACGATAAAGTCCATAGCGGTACTGAGAGAGCAGAAAAGATAAGCGAGAAAACATCTGTAACGAAGAAAGTTGCAGTCGTCGTCGCGAAGAAGCGGGAGAGACCAAGCGTATTAAGACTGCCGAGCTTTGCGTGGTATTTCATATCGGGTAGCGATAAAGCGCCGGAATTCCGCATCGAGGAAGATGATAGTAATTAGAATTGTGTACTCAATAGTAAGTAGCTTCAAAACTTTGTCTCACTAGTAAACTAGCTACAGTACGCTTATTTATTACAACCACGCACACACACACACATGCACTTCAAGCCGTTTCTTTTATTTGTGGAGCTGTGTTGATAACACATACGGGGATGCACGCGTTTGCGACGACATATTTGCAAACACTTCCGAGAAAGAATTCTGCAATGCCGCTTCTGTTGTGCGCAGCCAACGCGACGAGAGTGTATACTTTCCCCGAGAAACGAAGGCATCGTTCGCAAATGATTGACGATATTGTTTTATTCGACATCTTTGCCAACTCCACTGCTTCCACCGAAAACGCGACTTCATTTTTCTCACAAATCTCCCTGAACCATCGTTCAATAGAGAGTTCAGTTGCTTTGCAACGCGAGGCGTTCTGTGACAAAGTGCTCGAGTACTCGCTCACTTCTTTCCTCGGTATAATCGTCAAGAAATGAATACTGCTTTCCTTCGGCTTGATCAAATGCTTCAACACAAACTCTGTTGATATCTTCGAGTGCTGGTGAGAAGCGATATCGATAGGAACGAGAATCCTTCTCTCCTTGACGGTCGCGCATACCGGCTTAATGCTCACTTCTTCGGTTGTTTTAATAACAGGCGCTTCATTATTATCCATCGCGCGTCTTCAGCGTCTCCTTTGGTACGTTCAAGTAGGTTCGTCGCGGCGCGCTCACAGGACGCAAGAAGCAGCAGCGATATTTTGACGTCTTTTGTGTTCGTGTATTTTTATTTCAAGTGTTTTTCGATTTTTCAAAAGTGCGAGTTTATTACACGCGCGACGACCATCTATCCCCAAGTTGTATGTGTAAGTAATAACATTTGCGCTAAATCCTATTTTCGTATAGTATTTACAAAACTCCAAAGAATGGGTTCTTCAAGGCGTTATCGATTTCTATTCCAGCCTGTTGGAGTTCCGCGAGCGATATTTTTTCCTTTGGCAAATGTAAAACGTCTTCGCCGGCGTCGTTCTTCTGCTCGCAAAAGCCGCACGTTTTCAAAAACACGTCGCCATCGAACGCTTTCACTCTTTCCGAAAAAGCTTTGCCGTTTACTTTGAGTGTTCTGTATTTTTCGTACGCCTCGTCGCTCGGTTCGCATTCAAAATTTTTCGCGATGTTACCTAGATAAGCTAACAGCGTTTTGTAGCACCTTTCCACGCCAGCGGGATCGGTATCGTTGTGCTTCTTCTTCACGTCGACGAGGTTTTTTCGCAAATTCTCCGCGAGTTGCACGGGGCGCACGACTCCCACGCCTTGTTTTTCTTTTCTTTCCACCTCCTCTTTCACCTTTCGCGCCTTTTCTTCGTTTCGTTTCTTCTCTCGCTCGATTTCCTCCGGCGTCAACTCTTCCGGCAAACCGAGTTTCCTTCGTCTCTCTTTCTTATCTTCCTCGAGTTTCACTCTAATTTTCTCACGAGCTTTCTCTTCTTCTTGTTTTTCTATTCGTCGCAGCTCTGCGTTTCGTTTGAACTGCAGCGCTTCTTCTTTCTTTTTCGCCTCTAAGAGTTCCTTTCCAGACCGTATGCGTTCTTTTTCTCGCACTTTTTCCAACTCTGCTTCTTCCTTCTTTTTCTTTTCGGCGACATCTAAGCGAAGTTTCTCCGCAGCCACGCGCGCTTCTTCTTTCGAAAGTTTTTTCTTCACCGCTGCCGCGGCTTTCTTCTTCGAAACGAGCAGTTGTTCGTCCATTCCTTGGTCGTCTTGGTGTTCGGCGAGCCATTGCACGCACTGCTCGACTGAATCCGACTGCGTCGCGAATAAAACGCGCACGCATCGATTGTGCGCAAATCCCAGCTCCTTTAACTTTTCAACCATCTCTTTCGAAACTTCTGGCTCAACTTTTTCGTCGTCGTCGTCGTCGTCGTCGTCGTCATCGTCGATGATCATGACGTCGTCGTCTTTATTTGAGCTTTTCTTCTTGAGAGGCAACCCGGCGTCTTCGCGCATGTCGTTCTCCATCTTTCGAAACTCCTTCGCCGTTTGTACCACGTTGTCGCTCTCTTCGCACGGAACGAACACGCTGTGACCTTCGTTAAAGTTCGCGTGCAATTTCTGTTCCTCTAGGTTTCTGCATCGTTTCCCGCACTCTCGACACTTCATCGTTTTTATTGTTTCCGTTGACTCTGCAAAATCGGCGTGACCGGTCATCTCCCCGTGCGTTTGACACTCCTCCACGCTTTTCAAAAGAAGGCCGCAGACGTTACACTTGAGCGAAACCGCCTTCGCAGCCGACGACATTGTTACTCGTTATTCACTTTTTCTTTTATCTTTCTTTCCTCGTTTTATATTATTATACGTTTGATAATAGTATGTAGTTGTTGTTAGTGAGCACCTGCTGCGTGTTTTTTGTATCTCCCGAGAGAGGGAGCTTCGATTTTGACGCGAGCAGGAGGAGAGGCAACATTTTAATAAGAAGTCAGTAAACAAAAACGACGTGACCTGCACCCACAAAAATTCAACGCATTCAACAGCGAACAGCGAGAAAAGGTAGTGGAGAGCAAAACTCCGGGTTGTTATCATTATCGAAGGGAAAAAGAAGAAGAAGAAGAAGTGAGTGTGAAACAGAGCCATAACGCGCCAGATACAACATCATGTTTGCGATTACTCCCACGTGAGAGAGAGAAGAAAAGAAAGAGAAGAAAAGAAAGAGAATCGTCACCGAGAGAATCGACTGAACAACAAAAATGATGCGCCAACAATTTCCGACGCGTCGATGGGGCGCACTTCTTCTCTTCCTACTCTCATTTTTGATTTTCAACGATGAGGAATCAGTCTTTGTTCAATACGTGCTCGCAAAAGAGGCAAGTGAACCCGGGGTCTCTTCTGCTGACAACGCCGCGAGGAAAGCTGGAGAAATTGGCACCACAGAAGTAGGAGCGCCTCCCGTGGTGGCAACTATTCTTAAAGACGCCACCGCGGAGGAATCAAACAAACAAAAGGAAAAGGAATACGCCGAGCGACGGTCGAAGGTGTACTCGCGCGTAGAATTTGCCTCGTTCGTACTGCAAAAGTCACCGTTAGAAGATGAATTCTGCGTTTACGACGTCCAGAAGGAAGGCGACGAAGGCGACGACGAAGACGAAAAGATTGGTCCCGTGCCGCTGTTGAAAAAGAGGGAGAAAACAGAGCGCGAAGTCTTGCCCTCATTGAAGGCGTACAAAACATCCGTGCAAGAACAACTTCAGCAAAAACGAGCGTTAGAGAAGAAGGCTAAAAAAGCAACGAAAAGTGGCGAGAATATTAGCAGCGGCGGCGAACAACAACCGGTGGTGGTGGTCGCGAGCAACGGCGAGAAAGACCTGAACTCGTCTACACCTGGAGAGGAAGCAGATGAATCCACCAAATCCGGAATTTCCGTTTCGGATGATGCCACTCTCGCGGAGGAACAGTCTGCATTATCAGCGTCGTCGTCGTCGTCGTCGTCGTCATTATCATCTACCACTGCATCGTCGGAGAAAAAAGCTTCTGATGGAGATGAAAAGGGTGCGAACGAGAAAACGGACATCGAGAAGACTGAAAAAGCACAAGTCGCGAACAAGGAGACGGCGTCGAGTGCAAAGACTTCCGAAAATAAAGGAGACAGAGAAACGGAGACAAATAGAAACGAAGAGCACGCAGGGAATGACGGCATCGAAAAAGCGGCCGATGAGACTGAGCATACAAAGAGCGCGGCGGAAAAATCCGAGGAATCTGAAACATCCGCATTAGATGTGAACGCGGCGGCTTCGTCGTCTGAGAGCAGCACAAAAGTAGAAGCGGAGATTGATAAGAGCAGTGCTGACGAGCATAATAACGTTGCAGATTCGAAGGAGAACAACCATCTTGACAGCGAAGACAGCAAAGCAAGCGATGCAAATGATGAAGACGACGATGATGATGATGATGATGATGACATGGCCAATAAAATTATACATCCTCAATCCGTCACCAAAGAAGACCGAGAAAAGTATAATTTAGCCTCGGTCCGAAATGGAGCAAAAGTTATCTCGAGTAACGAGGAGTCGAAGCACGCTTCTGCGATGCTTTCAGAAGATATGGACTCGTATTACATATCTCCGTGCAACGCAGAAAGCAAATGGGTAACTGTCGAACTCTCCGAAGAAGCAACTTTGACACAAGTTATCGTCGCCGACTACGAATTTCACTCTTCCGGCATGCACGACTTTGAAATTTGGGGGACGGACGGTCATCACAGCGATAAGGACGGTTGGAAAAAGCTCGCTACTTGTGAAGCCTCGCGGTCGAGAGAGCCGCAAAAGTTTTCCATTCCCGCGAACGAATGGGTGCGATACGTACAGCTTCGCTTCTTGACGCATTTTGGATCTCATCACTTTTGTACGGTTTCTCTTTTTCGCGTTCACGGTAAAGATGCCAAAGAGACGCTTCGGGAAGAAATGGAGAGGTTACAAGAAGAGGTTGAGGAAGTAGAGCAATTGTTTCGCGAAACGGACGAGACTGAGGAAGCAGAAGCATCGGCATCTTTCGAGGAAGGAGAGAATAGCAACAACGATGCGTTGGACGGTTCTGCCTTGTCTGATGTTGACGACGCCGATGTTGTGGGAATTACTCGCGACGAGAACCTCGACGGCGACGGGAATAACGAGAATGCAACTGATAATGGTGGGAATAAGCCTTCGAGTACTACCGATGTGTCAGCTCGGGAAAGCGAAGAAGATTTGAAAACAAAGAAGAATTCGAAAGGTAGTAGTGATGGTAGTGGTAGTACAAGTAAAACTGATTCACCCGGCGGCGAGTCGGTCGCTGCTGCCACCAACAATGTGAAAAAAAATGAAGTGAACGAGGAGGAAGTGAACGCGGCGATGCAAGATACATTGCCCTCAAAGGATGAGCAGGCGGCAACAGCCAATAAGTCTTCGCGCGACACGAGAGAGAATAGTGGCACATCCACCCCTTCTTCTAGCGCTGCTACTACCACTACTTCTGCGAACGCAACGCTTGCTACGGAAGTTCCCGAGGCTGACGCGACGAGTGAAGAAAATTCCAACGCCTCATCTGCTGGCCAGATGAAACCGCCGCCATCATCGTCGTCCCTCAGCAATAAGACGAAATCGAACGAGAGCGGCGCTTCTGCTTCTTCATCTGAAGGTGCTTCGACGCCGGCGGCAGCGGCGGCGGCAGCAGCGGCCGCAGCGGCTTCGCAACCCGGAGGAGGCGGTAAAGGTTCCGAAAACGTTTTCCGTAAACTCGCGCAGAAAGTGAAAGATTTGGAATTGAACCAATCTGTGCTTGACCGTTACATCGAAAGCTTGAACGAGCGATACGCTGGTGCGTTGGACGATTTAAATAAAGAAATCGATGAGATTGCTGCGGTGGTGACAAACTCTTCGAACGCGTTGAATGAAGCCGCGAGAAGGATGGAAAAATCTGCGTCGAAGTGCGACAAAGAAACGGAGAGGCAAGCGGATAGATTCACAAAGTCCGAGCACGCCTTGATGGGTGCGCTGAAGGAGTTTGAAAACAGTCGCGCGCAGGCACGCAGACGAGAGAATGTTATTCTTTCGTTCATGTTTGTCATCTTGACTGGTATGGCTTGGAATGCAGCGGGTCTGGGAGGGATTAGTAGTACTCTTAAAAAGAAAGCGTCATCGCGCGATGCGCAAGAGGAGGAAGGAGCAGAGGAGATGGCGCACGAACCGCCACAACAACAAGAACACAACGCGTTTCGGAGAGTGCATCTCAGCTCTCCAGATTTCGCGACGCACGCTTTCAGGGAGAATCTTTTCTTCGAATAGTAAGAAACACTTTGAATAGAAGAGAAGAAGAATAAGATGTAGTTTCATATACTCGGTTACAGTACTGTTCATTTTATTTTTACGAACGATACACTGACAATTGCGCGCGCAGCGACTAGAAAAATCAGAATCCTTTTGAGGAACTTCTTACCTCTCTCAATCACGTCGTCATCATCACCGCCTCGTCTGTACTGTTTGTTGCTATTTTTTCTAATCTTTCCTTTATTAATCTCTTCGCTTTCGGCCGCGCAACGTCCAAGGCTGTTTCGCCGTCCAAGTCTTTCCACTCTAACTCTATGCCTTTTTGGTAGAGTAAGAATTCTACGCACGAGACGGCGTCTTGACAGGCGGCGTAGTGCAAAGGAGTATCTCCATCTTTACACGGCGCGTTGATGTAAGCAACTCTGTTCTCTTCGCCGACTAGCTCGACGAGTTTTCTCGCAAACTCTGCTCTGTCCGAGAAGCACGCTTGGTGTAAAGGACTCCAACCGTTTTTGTTACGTTCGCTGATGGCGTCGGGATTCTCTCGTAAAACCAAATCGAATTCCTCTTCGTCGCCGTCTTCGATGGATCCGAAAATTGGCGTTTGCGACGATATCTTCACTGCGGACGAACTGTTACTGCTGCCGCTGCTCTTTTTCTTCTTCTTCTTACCAGCCGCGGAGGACTTTTGGAATCCCATCTTATGTTTTTCGTAGAGCAGAGGAAAAGAGAGTGAGGTTTGATAGAAGAAGAAGAAGAAGAAGGAGAAGAAGAAGAAGAAGAAGAAAAGGTCACAAAAGGTTGTTGTTTTGTTAAACTCTCAAGTTCCTATTCTCTATTACTAAACGCTAATAATAATCTACGAAGACGACGACGACGACGACGACGACGACGCTACCAGTTACACACCCGCGCGCGTAAAGGAGTCAGTCGTCGGACTCATCTCTGTTAATAAAGTACCAACTAACGTCTATGCTACAAAGTCAAATCTCTTCGGCGCCGACGACCAAAAACGACCAAAGAAGAAGAGCAGCACATAAGAATAAACGGTCCCAACAACACGTTCGTCAGTTGTACGCTACACACGCTGGAGAGACACACCCACGGAATGACCGCTATTTGGCCAAACTCAAAGGTGTTACCGTGAGGAAACGCTAAAAATCTTCCCAATGGCCAGACTAAAACTCTCGGCACCTCGAAGAGAGGCACACCGAAGAAATTCTTTATGAAGGCTGAGGAGATGAGAAACTTTAACCACGAGAGATAGTGTCCAAAGCTCATTAGTTTTCGCATCAACGGCGTTCGTTTGGTCAGCAACTCTTTCTCTTTCTTCCTCAGCTCCTCTTTTCGTTTCTCGTCTGCTTCTCTTCCGATCGTGTTGTTTAAAGTTTTTATTCTTCTCTGTAACGACCAAATTTCGCCCGTTTTCTCGTGGAAAACAAATTTCAGAGCGTCGATGAGAAGAAACACGAGCGCAATGCACAGTTGAGGAGGCAAAGGAAAGTTATTATTACTCTTTTGTTGTTGTTGTTGTTGTTGTTGTGATAATTGTTGTTGTTGTGATAACGACGATACGTAGGAGTAGAAGAGAGAGGGGAGAATACGGAAAAACATCATGATGATGTTTGTATGTTTTCTGCCCTCTTCTTCGTTCTTCGTTTTGTGGCGTGTGCATTTGCTCTCTCTTTTGTTTTTCCTCGTTTTGTCACCACCCTAAACACCAAAGTAAAAAAAAAGAGACCGCGGCCAATTTCTTTAATCATCTCCGCAATATAAATAAGGAGCAACACGCGCACTTCATTCACTCCTACAAAAGCAGACAGAGTGAATAAAAGAATCGTCGTCGTCGTTCTTACGTCGTCGTCGATCGAGCGAGTGTGTATATAATTAAGCATAAATAAAGAATCGTCGTATTCGTAAAATCGTCTCGTAAACACAAAATTCGTGAAGGACAAAAAGAACGCGAGGATGGCTGAAAAGAAATCTATAACCCAAGGCGCGTCCACGTACGGGACCGTGAGCAAGAGTAACTCGAACGACAACTCGTTCGAAGACGACGATGCGTACGATCCGTACGCCATGCGTTCATCAGGGATTGGTCGTGGTTCGAACAACGGCTCGCCGTCCACGAAGTATGGTGGTGACGCGCACGACGATTCCACCAACAAAACGTTTCCTTTTCGGAGGAGAAGGCTGGTGGACCATTTGTCTAAGTGGAGATTAAACGCGAAGAATAAACGGAGCGAGAGAAGTGCGTTAGCAAACTTCGTCATCGATTGGACCTTGCCTATTTTTGCCTGCTACATTGGCATATCGGTGGTTATTCTGATGACGGATCCGAACGAACCGGCGTTTAGTGGTTCCTTCGTGAAAGCGTTTTACTTCGTCGCTGTAACCATCATGGCCATCGGGTACGGCGATTATTACCCAGTCTCCGACGGCGGTAAAATATACATCATGGTTTTGATATTTACGGGAATTGTAATCGTTGCTTCTGTATTTGATCGTTTGACGATGTGGTTTCTCGTCAAGGCGAAAGATGTTCGAGGGAAACTCGAAGAAAAGCGTAGCCGCGAAATTGAAGAGGACTTGGTCACCTTGCGAGAAGCCATCGTCTCGTCGCATAAAATGAAAGGTACGGAAGAGTACGAACCAAACTTGTTGCAAAAAGGCAGCCACGAAAAGTCAACGCAAAAAGTGACCGAAGATATCCAAAGCATGAGAAAAAATTCTGTGTGGTACGCCGTAGGAATGCTTCTCGCGGTGGTGATTTCCGGAGCAGCGATTTTCCACGCCATCGAAGGACACACGTATCTCGATTGTATTTATTGGGCTGTTGTCACCACAACAACTGTTGGTTACGGGGATATCTATCCCGTCACCGACCCCGGTAGACTTTTTACGTGTGCATATGGCTTGTGCTCGATAGGTTTGGTGACGTACTCGTTATCGTTGATTGCGAAGAACACGTTGTACCAATCGTTGGAGGATGAGTCCGCCGTGGAATCTTTTCAGCTCACTGCGCAAACGCTGATTGATATCGGTGGAAAGAAAGGGTACGCGAGCGAATTCGATTTCCTCGTCGCCATGTTATTAGCGAGCGGTAAAGTAGATTCAGAGGATGTAGAAGAAATTAGGAGAAAGTTTATGCGTTTGGATATCAACGGCGATAAACAGTTGGATTATAGAGATTTGTTAGGCGGCGACCTATCTTCTCAAGGTGGAGCGACGACGCTCAGTCGTGCGGCGCCGCGTCCAGGAACGCCTGAAAGAAAGCTCATTCCAAAAGAATGAAGAAAATGAAGGAGAAATAGTGTCTGTTCGCGTTGAATAATGATATCGAAAATGCCTATCTGTACATGTACGATTAACAAAATATATAAGTTTCGATTCATACCCTCTCCTTGTTGTTGTGATTTGTCTGTCCCCCTCCCCGCGTTTTCCTCACTCATTCGCGCTCTCATCTTTACTAAAAATTACTCGCGTATTTTTGTTTGAATGAGCGGCGGAGCGACTACAACGACCACGAGTCGTTCACGAACGCTCGTAAATGACATGCCAGGGACCATACGGAAAGGCACACTCTGCGTCGATCGCGCTCGTCAATCCTCGCTTGTTCTCGCGGGAACAGAGTGCGGCCACGTTTTCATCACCGACTTGCGTTTATCAACTGTCTCCCGAAACAAAGACATTGAAGGAAAAGAAAAACAACAACAACAACAACAACAACAACAACAAAAGTGGAGATTCAAAGGCGAGGAGATTGGAGCGTGTTTGTTCGATGCAATAGATCCGGAAAGATACGTTTATTTTGCCCGTAACGCGGTGCTCGAAATGCACGACAGACGTAAAACTACTTCCTCCTCCTCCTCGAACGACGACGACGTACAACAAACAAAGTCAAAAATATTTTCGAGAACTTTTTCAGACGATGTTAGTGCGTTAGCGCTTGATGCAAAGTGCCACAGGATGGCCGTAGCTGACGACAGTGGTGATGTAAACGTAGTGAGTTTAGCGATGAGAGAAGATGGAGGAGAAGAATTCCCACTCATGCAAACGTTTAAGAACGCGCACGGCGACGCCTCGAGCGGGTGCGCCACGGCTGTGAGCTTTCGAGCGCACAAACCTGAGGAGATCATCTCTGCTGGATACGACTGTACGGTGAAAAAATGGGAGATTAATCGCAAGAACAAAGAGCTAAACGTGTGGAAAATAAAAGAGGTGCAATCGGCACGAAAAGGAAACGAAGCGTTCGTTGAATCGACGTCTACGGCGTTCAATCCGCCGTTCATAAACTCCATGAAATGTTGGGAGGAGGATACGTTCGTTGGTAGTAATAGTATTAATAGTAGTAGCAGTAACAGCAATATTAGCATTGGTAGCATGAAACGTTTGTGCGTTGTGGCAAGAGGTGATGGTATTGTCTCGGTATTAGATTTAGATGGTAAAACAGGTTCCTCAAAGAAGAATACGTCCAACGGCAAAAAGAAGAGCGGCGGCAGCGCCATGCCTTTACAGAATTTCTCCGCCATACACTTAGGCGAGGCGATGAAAGAGGATGGTTCTCGATTCGGTCACACCCACGCGTGTTCTTACGCGCAATTTTTGCCTAGACACGAGGGATCGAAAATCATCTCTGGAGGTTTGGATGGAAAAATAGTCATCTGGGATTGGACGCTCGAACGCGAAGAGAGTGCCAACAAAGTGCTCGAAACAGGAGGCGTTCTGGAAACAATCGAGCACGGTTTGAAGGTGTCTGCGATAGCCACGGGTGATTTCGTCGACGACTCCGTTGTAGTTATTGCCGACGTCTCAAAGTCTATATCCGCGTATACGTTAGAATAAATAATAGTACCGTGCATAGAATCAGTTGAAAAAAGAGCCTCTGCATCACAGTATGTACTCGTATAGCCGCCATAAAAAAAAATTATCGCATCGAAAAGAAAAGATGATGGAGGCGTAGCCCTTTAAGAAAACGAAACAGAATGCCACTCGGTCTTCACGCCGAGCGGGCCTCGCGCAAACTCAAAGGAAACGTATCACTATTATCATCATCATCATCATCATTCCAACGTCGCGAAGCCTTAAACTCAGTCGCAATCTTGGCGGACGAATTGAGGAAGACGGCTAACTACCACGAATTTATTGACTCGACTTTCCTTATGAACGACGACAAAGACTGCTCTAAAGAGGTGGCGGAATGGTTATTGAAAAGCAGCGACGAGGATGATGATAATTTGACGTTCGAGAGATTCGCTCGCACCTTGATTCGCGTGTATTGGCATCTCCCGCAAAACTTTGCTTCGAGACACAAAAAATCCATCCTCCTCGGTTTCAGTCGGTATTTCAATATCGACACCAAAAACAATAATCAAAAAAGCTCATCATCATTATTGTCACCACAAGCGGTCTCTGTTTCAAACGTACTCTGCGAAGAGACGCGAGCGTATCTCGATGCATTTCTAGAGAAACTTGAGGATGTGAGCGCTGATGCAGCATTGGAGTACGTGCCTGCGGTTTCCATGCTTTTGTCCTTGTACGCCAGAACAGAACGCCGCCAGCGAAAGAAAGATGACGACACTACTACTAAAAATAGAGTAGTACCAGTATTCAACGCTGCACTCGATGATAACGCACATTTGATGATACGACTATGCAAATGGATTCTTGATACAGTCATGAAAGATATTAAGAATGGGAGAAACGTGTCAAATGTTGCCGCGTGTACAGACGTCGCCACGTTGACGCAAAGACTATTGAGAGATTTTTGTCAATGCGAAGGTGCTGAAAAAGAAAAGAGGAACGCTAACAACAGAGCGATTATAAAAGAACGAATCGTATTGAATACACTTTTTGATGCGTTGGAATTCAATATTTTTGGCGGAACTTCTATTGGAACCGCGCTAGCGGCACATCTCTTGGATAAAATAAGCGATGACGATACGGGCGAGGAGACTACGACGAGTGAGCAGCAAATCGCGGCGGCGTTTGGATTCTCTAGTACTAAATACGGAGACACAGCACATGTTGGCAATGTGAGCATGTCGTTACAGTTTTGTAATCACGTGGAAAAGCAATCGAATCTAGCACTCGCGCACTTTCTTAGAGGATTTGTCGTCGCTCTTGCTCCAGAAGTGTTATCGTCATCGACTTCTCGTCTCGCTAGGGATGTTTTCTTTCCATTGGTGCTAACTATTTTAGAGCGCTGTGAAGATCCACACGCGATATTTCACGCAATAAATGCAATCACGACGTTATTGCAGAGACTTATTGACGCTGAAATTTCTCGAGACGACTCTTTTTTTGCTTTGCTACGTCGCGTTTCGCAGGCTCTCCTTTCACGATGGGACGACATTAATACAACTGCTTCGACTACGAGAGAGATTGCGTGTGCGTTTGATGCTCTGTGCGATTGTGCTTTCGGGACTGACAAGAAAAAGTTTGACCCAAGCGGCATGCGTTGGGGTCTGGAAACCTTTCAGAGCATATTAAATCTTACTTTTAATGCGAATGGTGGTGCGAGGAAATCACGGTTCAAACCACTCTCTGCGCTCGCAAAACGGCTCGGATCGCGCGCCATAATGGGAATGCGAACGACAATACTTTCAGATGTTTTGGATGTCATGTCAAACGATGATTCGCTCGGCCCATCCGCATCCTGGCTTCTCATTGAGCTTTCAAAGTCATACCGCGTCGAAGAAAGATCATTTTCCATCAGCTGGAAAAGATGGTGGACTGACGCTTTGTTTCCGTTTTTTATTCAGCCTGATGGTAAGAAAAGGAGAAGCGTTGCAACGCACGCTCTCTCGATCGCTTTTCAAGAGGAGTACGGTGGAGATTCTTCTTTTGCCGCGGAGCTCGCTCGAGAAGTTTTGAGTTTCGGCGACGGAAGCAAAAGTTTCAGTTCTCATCTCAGAGCGGGCGCAATCGTCACCATCATGAGAGCAGCTCGAAACGCACAACTTTGCGACCCAAAACTTTTTGGTCGCATTCGCAGCAAAGTTGTTAAAAGCTTGAATAACAAGAGAGAACGCAAAAAGAAACGAAAAGAAACATTATCCAAGGGCGAAACGCTGCACCCAGAAACAAATAATGCACGCAGTTACGATGACGAAGAAGCTGATGGATCGTTTTTTGACGTATCTCACTCGATGATTGAAACCGCAGCGTTGAGTTCGTGCGAAATTTCGCGCACGGATGCAATGGAACTATTGTGTTGGGAAGGGAAGGGAAGTTCTCAAACACTCCCAGGCGCTCAGGAGTTGGCACTTTTGAAGCGAATATTACCGCATCATCTGCGCGGGTACGTTTTGAATCTGATTTTCTATATTTTCAGTACAGCGCGGTGACGAAGATTTTTTTCGTTAAGTCGGCTGATTGACGAAGTCTTTTGACGGCGTCTTCCCTGAGGCTTCTTAACCTCCTACTCATTCTGAGCGCTTTTCTCCACCGTGTGAACATTCGATGTCGCCTCACTCTTTATTTTTTATTAACACATTCATACTTTCTTTCAACGTACAATACAAACAGGGAAAGTTCAGCACAGATGAATTCGTTGCGATCCGCAATCTCGCGATTATTCGATAGAATTCATTTCGGTTTGCTCAGAAAGAAATACATTGACGACGAGCATAGGATCGCATCTGAGGACTTCATTAAATGGCTTTTGAAAAAAAGCGTCCTTAACTTGTATCCTGCTGCCCCGTACGAGCGCAAGGCGACCGCAATTGAAATTTTATCGTGCGCACGAAACGTGACATCTTCACCACAAGGAGAAGGAATCGATAACGGTTACGCGAGAATACTTTCTGAGGAGCTCTTGCAAAGTGAAGCTGCCACCCGTGTGTTGTTGAATGCATCACTGGATTCTTGGGACAGACTAAGAAAATCTGCTTTTGATATGCTCAGTGCTCTTCCTTCCCCGTTGCCTGGTGTTGAAACTGGTGCTGAATTGCGTAAGCACTTGACTTGGGCAAAATCAATGATTCTATCTCCAATGATAAAAGAATCAGACGCAGCAGCTTTGCAAGTGCGGTTATGGATTAAGAAATACGTATTTGAATTAAAGTGGAGTTTTACGCTTGTTCCAGAAGTCTCAGTATCAGTTCCAGAGAAATTGACTGACGCGCAATCGCCTCCAGTCTTTTCTTTACTCGGTGAGTTTTAGGGAGGTGTTTGGAAAGAAGCTCTTTTTCAGCTCGTATTTTTTTTTGTAAATGAGTTGTTCAGTGATGTCGACTACATTGCTAGTACTGTATGAGTGCACTACCAATTTAGTGTGCTGTGAAACTTTGCACGTCAGCCTGAGAACTATCATTTCTTTCTTTTTATTACTACGAGCGACATACGGACGCATCCGTCCTCTATCAATATTATATACGTATTGACCTTATCCTTTGTTCTTTTTTTCACAGATACTTTGAACGACTTCATAGAAGTTCAAGTTCAACTGGCAAGCATTGATGTGTTGGCCGCCTGTAAAAAGTCCTTAGCTCACGGACCTTTACTCCTCGCAAGGTACGATTGTTTTTTTTCGACAACGCAAAATTCTCTCGGAGAAGACACGATGTAACATTTGCAAGGAAATCTTGAACGGCAATGAAGAGTCATAGCTCCCTCTCCTGTACTCATTTTGATGAGAAAAGCTGGCTGAATCGAACCATAATATACCCTGGCCAGGACTGAGTCGTTCAACAATTGCATTCTGTGGTTACATCTTGGTCTCATTTTCTTTTATTTCTGGCTCGCATCGCGACATCTTTTCCTCTAGGTCTGTATACTAAGAAGATTATGTTCCCTTTGTCATCTCTCGAATGTTACGCAGATATGCGCTCGAAGAAATTGATTTTAATTCGATTCAAAGTGATTGTGAAAGCAAGGAAAAATTGAGAAGAACGTTTGACAAACTCATCGATTTGATTATTCGTGTGACTTTATTAGCTCGTGATAATATTTCGACGCCCGATATGTTAGGAGTGTCCGCATCTGAGGTTGCTCGTGGTAAAGATAGTTCAAAAGTATCTGGCTCTGCTGTCGTCGCTGCAAATTCTGCAGTTGACTTTGACAATGAAGAGACAGAAGATTTCTTATCTCCAGAAGCTCAAACGATTGTTACGGCATCGTGGCTAACAATGAAAGAAGTCGGTTTGCTTGTCGGTGCATTGTCCTCGAAAACAAAGCACACAGATCTTCTTTCCGGCGACGCGCTAAAACACTTGGGTGAGCATCTCATATCGGTGATGCTCGAGGTCAAACACGCCGGTGCAATAGACAAAACACGCATTGGTCTCACCACGCTATGTGAGCGCATCCTCGATGATTACGATGTTGCGGAGAGGAATCTTTCAGCTTTGCCTATGCGCTGGCTTACGATTTTGTTGAATGAAGAAATTGTGAACAAAGCAAAATTAAGCATGAAAGATCGCGTTCGCCGCTCTGCAGGTATTCCTTTCGCGTTCTTAGCTCTTCTTCTTTCAGAAAAGAGTTCGTCAATGCGACCAATGCTGAAATACGCCATTGAGGAACTTTTTAAGGTACTTCAGTTAGAACGGGAAGATGACGAAGAGTTATTTTCTACTCAAATACACGCATTTAACGTTCTTCGCGTCATATTTAAAGATCGAGATTTATCTCTTGCAACGAGTATTTATGCTGCTCAAGGAGCGGAGCTATGTATTAATGGGATGGGCGCCACGCCGCAATGGGAGGTGCGTCCTTACTTTATTTTGACTTCGTTCGAATTTTTTTCTGCAACGTATCTTTTTTACACTTCAGTTTTCCATCGCGTTAACAAATATACATGAAACGCGCTGGGCAATCGTTACCTTAGTTCTGTTTACGAACGCTAGAACTACTATGGCTTGTTATCCCAGCAACAGTAAATCGCGTGTCGTGGGTCAGCCCGTGGATTCCAACTTTCTTCGGTTCGCTCGCTTCGCGCTAAATTTGTTTTGCTTCATCCATCGCTTCTACTTTGTATATATTGATTGATGTTTATCTGTTAACGCTGACTTTTCGTTTCATTATCTCTTCAATACTAATAGGTTCGAAACGCTGCGACACTTTGCTTCTCATCGCTCGTTCAGAAGTTGACGGGGATAGCGAATGCAGATTATGAAATTACAAGCATCAAGTCTCAGTCGAAAGCACTGCACGCGAATGATTTCTTCACGAAGTATCCAAGCTTGCACGCTTTTTTCGACCGCGAACTGGAGCTTTCGGCAATAGACGAGGGAGATGAAACGTGTGAAGTGGAGATTCGTCCGTCTTTAAATGCGATTTTAGCCATTTTGACGCGATTGAAGGTGAATACTAATTATGAAGGATTAGGAAACGGTGTTGGAGATGGTGGTCCTTCTGTATCATCAGCACTCGATCCTTCCTCATTTGTACCGCACTTAGAAGCATGTTCGACGTCAAAGTATATGTCGATACGTGATAGATGTGCTACGGCCATTGCAATTGTTGCTCGTCCATTTGAACGTTCGCGAATTTTGACGCAGGCGCTGGATGAAGCAACTTACTCAGAGAGATATTCGAATCGCACGCACGGTGCTTTATTGAGAGTAAAGAGCGTTCTCAGGATAATTATGGACGAATCGTGCGATCGTAGTAGTGCCCGTAAAGCGTGCGATGAGTTTACAGAAGAAATAACCCGTTGTGCCTTACGTGGACTTTTACAGTCCAGCCATCTTTTAAAAAAGATGGATAAGAATGGTGACCCAATTGTACCAGCGTTACTCGCTTCCACGTGGCTTGAGTGTGCAATAGTAACGTTACAGTTGAGCGATGTCTTACTATCGTGCGCATCTTCTCCTTCTCTCTCATCGTCTCGTCTCGCATCGATGCCCTCGGCGCTTTTAGAAATCGTGGATGTGAACACATCAAGCGTGGATGCCCTCCGAGGTCAACTCGATCAAAGATACTCGAGTGAGCCAGGACTAAGTGATCTTACTTCGTTGATATCTAGACGACTCGTGGAGTGGAGCATCATAAACGGAAATGATCTTTCTTCTACCGTTTCTAGAGTATTGACTGACGATGGAGTCCCGTACGAAGGAAAGGAGGCAATTATGGAGACTTTGTTGGCTTGCGTGCTCGCAGACGAAATTTCAGATGTGGATGCGTGCACTCTGAGTTCGTGTATCTGGAACTATTTACACCGCATGACTTCTAGCTTCGACGGGGTTGTGCGCGACTGCGAGGGCTCGTACGCGTCTTTGAAACTTGCCTTGCAGCTCCTCGCGAGATTGGATCAAACAGGCGCGACCCATTCAGAGCATTTGAATACGCTTTGTGCTTTATCACAGCGTGTGCGTAACGAAGAATGCAGAGTAGAAGCAATGCGAACTTGGGGTGTTTTGCTATCAGTGAGCGAAAATGGGAGTGACATTGCTGAGAATGCATACGAGTTTGTCACTCTGCTGGATCGGGAAACTATGGATTGGCAATCTGCGTCTACGGACGTTCGTCTCGCCGCAGCAGATGCATTACACAATTCTGGGCTATTAAAGTATGTCTTTAAAAACGGGGAAAAAGAAGGTTTAAAATCTTTATTTGTTAATGATGAAGCGCATACGAAACTAGTTAAAATTAGTTTCCTGATTTTAGAGGATGAAGATGACGACGTTCGCAGGTCGGCGTGCGTGGGCGTCATGAGTGCTATCAATGGAACAACAACGATTAAAGATTTACCACAGACAGAATGTGTTCTCAAACTTGCATTTCGCGCACTTTTTGATGGTCGCACAACAATGGAACCATGGTTGGCAGATTCTTTTGCCTTGCTTTTTCCAGAAGTTTGCGAAAGTACCAGTACAATACTATTAACTGCGTTTTCTGAGCAAAAAATTAAGAGCACCACTCGAAATCATCAAAAGTTATTCGACGAGGAAGAACATCCGAGGAGGGAACCGATGCTTCTCGCACAAATGGCCGCACATGCACTCAAGCGCGCTATGATGGAAAGCAATGAATACGCAGATACCGTAGTCAATGCGCTCTCTGCGGCTCGCGTGACTATTGAAGGGTGCGTCCACAATCTCGAACGCTTTATCGATATTGCAAAGAGCGCAAACATGGACGCAGCATGCTACGCCAACGAAAACGTCGAAGCATTTCACTTTGTGACCGTCAACATGATTGTTATTTGGATGCTAAAAAACTCATCTCCATCAGCACAAAGCTTTCGTGAGGCTTGTGTCGTGTTTTCCGGGGCGTCGTTAGTCCATCCTTCTCTGCGCTTCACGGCGCTTCGTACAGTCCTTGGTAACAGTGCTGAAGGAGAAGATTGTGACGACAATGAAAGACAACATCACCATCCGTGCTTTTTGCTTTAGTAGATTGTATATTATTTTAGTTAGTTAGGAACGTGTTGTTATGTAAGCTAAGTAGGCTGTGCTAGGAACGAAGACTAATGTTGGTGCCTATGCGCCTTGGTGGCAATATCGCAATATGGCAATAAAGGCACTCGTACCTGTTTTACA
>Ga0206131_10002996_pt1 | contig 19838 bp, 18 predicted proteins | sample Helgoland_Spring_FD_148636 | JGI IMG/M metagenome (GOLD analysis project Ga0206131, IMG submission 148636) | Pelagic subsurface seawater microbial communities from Kabeltonne, Helgoland, North Sea - Helgoland_Spring_Bloom_20160517_1 | ecosystem: Environmental > Aquatic > Marine > Epipelagic ...
CCACCAACTCCTCCTGTAAAACGGAGTCTCTTCCTGGAATATAACCGAGTACGTTTTGCGTGTTGAATTTCCCTGAACGATCGTTCAGATTGAAAGACCAACTAGCCATTGGCATTGACTCAGCTGTTAAGACTGCGCCCTTCGCTTTCTTCTTCTGGATCTTTTTCCAGCTTTTTAAATTTGTTTGGCCCCACCAGTTTTTGGTTGAACTGCCCTCCATAAAAAAAGTAGGTAAACGCGTTCCTTCTGTTTCTTTTGGGTCCGGTTGATCCAGTCGCATTGACTTTCTCAATAACCAGGGTTTTAAACGGCCTTTATACGCTCCCAACCCTTCACCTATGACAACCAAAGCTCTGGCTCCACTGGCCTCTGCATTCAATCGCTTCTTTTCAAGACCATCGCGCCAATTCTCCTCCGCTGCACCCGCTGTTCCCGAAAAAACAACCACCACTGAACCGGTACAATCCAACCCTATAAAGTCATCTGGTTCACCCCAGGAAGCAAACACCATTGGAAGGTTTTCCATTGACTTGTCCCGTATACCCGGATAGAATACATACTCCTCTAAAAATTCAAAGGACGTACCTGAAACCGTCAGGCTTCCCCCTAAAATTTGCGATCGAACCATCGATACCTCTTGGTAATACCCTGCTTCATGGTACGGTGCTATCCCAACAGACTCGAAATAACTCGCTATGTAAGCCGCCGCTTTTTCTGCACCAGGTTCTCCTGTTTCACGCCCCTCAAAAGCATCACTCGCGAGCACCGTTAAGTGGTTTTCCAAATCACTTGCGTTGATTGTTTCAGCCCACTTTGTGGATTGCGCTGATAGCACTGAAAACAACGCCATGAAACCAACGAAGCTCGCACACGCTATTTTACCCACACGCCGATCATGCCGTCCACCTTCAAAACCCTCTGATAAGAACGTTGTGACGATATCCAAAGCTTCAGCTTCATCCACAAACCGCGCAGGGATACAAAGAATATTCGCGTTGTTATGTTGTCTGGTCAGCGCAGCAGTTTCAGCATTCCATGCGATACCCGCTCGCACAGCCTGGTGTTTATTAGCTGTCATCGCCACACCATTTGCAGAGCCACAAATAAGGATACCTCTGTCCACTTCTTCGTTTTGAACATCCAGCGCCACTTGGTGCGCATGGTCCGGATAATCAACACTTTCGTTGGAATCTGTTCCCCGATTGATTACTTCGTGGCCTTTGGATACTAACTGTTCCGTGATTACCTTTTTAAGTGCTGGACCGGCGTGATCGCCTCCAATTGAAATGCGCATGGATTCAAATTTCAAGCAAGTTAATTAACAACCCACTCGTTGATAGCCTTAATCTTCCGTTTACAACTCCTAACAACTCATGCTTGCTATTTCAAGCTCTCAAACGTAAGCCAACCTTGATGTGATTTATCCAACTAATTTGGTTGGAAGTTTTCGTTCATTTTATCACCCAACTTCACTCAATTACGGACAACTTGCATGTATGAAATATTTGCACAACAAATAAATCACCTCCAATGTTAATGAACCAATTAAAGCACTGATATACAATATCACTTTATTAGATTCTATGTTCAAAACCACCCTGAATATTGTTCAGAATTCATAAAATCAACTTCCATTCCATCGTGTTATTAACCGTTTCAACAGACCTATTGTTACTATGAATTATTCTTTAAGAATATATACATATATACTATGTTGTTCATTCATAATCTCTGCTGCTGCTCAGCCAGAAATCGAAAATTGTGTCTGGACAACATTTACTTTTGAGGATGGAAAAAAAGCAAGTGAAGGGTGTTTGGTGGATGGACAACCAGAGGGGGAATGGACAACATATTTTGAAAACGGAATTTTAAAAAGTAAGGGATCACGGAGTGATTTTAAATTGAATGGTTTGTGGGAATTTTACCATGAAAATGGGAACATTCAAAGACGGGTAGAATTTGAATTTGGTCAGAAAAATGGAAAAGAGTGGAATTTTAAAGAGCAAGGAAATCTCGTTACAGAACGTGTTTTTGAACAGGGTGTTCAGGTAGGAATTCAGTTGGATTATGATCCATCCGGATGGATTAAAAAAAGAACTCCTTTCAAAACAGGTAAAACCCATGGTTGGGGGAGAGAATGGGCGGAGGACGGTCGTGTTATCGCGTTATTTGAATACGATGAAGGCCGTTTGAGATCAACGCAACGAATCAATACGTTGGATGATCAAAATAGAAAAACGGGGATTTGGATGGAGTGGAATTCCATGGAACGGAAAATAGAGGAAGGTCCTTGGCTTGCAGGAAAACGAAACGGAATTTTCAAGTTTTACGACGGTTTTGGCCAGTTGGATTATCTAGAAAAATACGAATTTGGAGAGATTGTAAAAGATGCAGAAGCAACAACACCTGTAGATGTAAGAACGACACGCCATCCAAATGGGGTTATTGCAACAAAAGCTACGTATTCAGAGGATGCGTTGATTGGTGTTTTTAGGGCGTATGATACCACCGGAACACTGGAGTCAGGAGCGTTGTACGAGGCCAATAAAAAAGTAGCAGAAGGAATCACAAATGAGGAAGGCAATCGCACGGGTTGGTGGGTGTGGTTTGACGAAATGGGAAATAAAAAAGCCAGTGGAAACTATACAGCTGGAAAAGAGGAGGGGAAGTGGGAATACTTCAATGCACTGGGTGATATCATCCAAGAAGGTTTTTTTAAAAACGGACTGTATCATGGGGATTGGACCTGGTATTATCCCAATAAATCCCTTCATCGAAAAGAGCAATATCGAAAAGGGAAAGAGAACGGCGAATTCATTGAATGGAATATCACCGGAGAATTACTCAATCAAGGTGTTTATCAGAACGGTTTGAAGCAAGGTGATTGGATAGAAGATGTCAATGACCACAGAGAGGAAGGAGCTTATTTAGATGGAATGAAAGACGAAGAGTGGAAGCATTTTAATACCGATGGAAAGCAAAGTTTTAAAGGAAATTTTATTTTTGGACTACCCGATGGAAAACACATTTTTTATCAAGAGAAGGGGGGAGTTGATCATATAGAACGGTATGAAGGAGGAGTGAAACAAGGAAAATGGATTTTCTACAATTCAGATAATCTCATCGAGCAAACACGAGAATATCGTCAAGGAGAATTGATAAAAGTGGATGGTCAAACTATTAAAACAAGAAGGGAAAAGCGTGCAGACCGTGATCTAAAAAGAACGAAAACACCATGAAGGATCAAGACACTGTGTATTCTTGGTTGTTTGCATTACAGGATGCCGCTGCCGTTTATCAAGACGGTGTGATCTGTGCATCGAATGATGCATTCAAGATGTACTGGGATTCAGATCACTCCGCGGTTTTCGAATGGATTAAAAACAACGAAACAAACTCTTGGAAAGGGGTTGTGAAAGATTTGGATGGCAACCACCGTGCGATTCATGGTTTAAAAAGCAAACTGAACGACAATACGACACTTTGCACGCTGCAAGACGTTACAGAGTTGGAGGTTCTAAAAGAAGTTCAAACGATCAATCAGAATAAGTTTAAAGCGTTGAGCAACGGTACCATGGAGGGAATCGCTTTGTTCAGTGGTGATGAGGTGGTTGATGTCAATGAACGCATGGTTCAAATCACAGGGTTTGATGAAGCGAATGAACTCATTAAAAACGGACTCAAAGGGTTCTTTAAAGCACGTGATTGGAAGCGGTTATCTACCCGATTGAATGAAGTGTTTGATTTTGAAATTGAAAACTCGAAGGGGTTCAAAGTCAATATAGAGGCTCAACTCACATCGACAAATAAAGAAACAGACAACCTACAAGCATTGGTAATGCTTGATGTTACTGAAAAAAAAAGGATTGAACACGACCTGCTTCAAACCAAAGAACGGTTTAGGTTATTGGTTGAATCCAGCCCGATCGGGTTGTTTCTCGTTGTGAAAAATAAAATTCGATACATCAACCAAGCGGCCTCGAGTTTATTGGGTTTTGAAGATGAGGAGGAAGTGTACAATCAAGATATCTCTTCGCTCTTTATGGACTCAGACCGCCAGCGGGTATTGGAGGATATGGAAGCGGTTTATAGAGGAGAGAAACCAGCCTATATAGAACTGTCCATGCGGGATTTAAATGCGCAGTCAAAACCCGTTGGAATTCAAATGGGCTTGACGTTTTATGATCAGAAACCCGCTGTTCAGATTACCGTGAGTGATTTATCCACCCGAATGATGCTTGTGCGTGAGCAAATGCGAGCTTCTTCGGCTGAAGAATCGAACGCTCTTTTAAAGGAAGAAATTAAGCGCCACAAGAAGACACAAATTCAACTAAAGGAGGCGGAAAGACTGAACGGGTCCATTGTAGAGAGCTCTATTGATATGATTGTTGCGTTTGATATCAATGGGAATTTGATTCAATTTAATCACGCAGCGTCTGTGGAGTTTGGATGGACTTTTGAGGACGCGAAACAACTGAGGCCCAAGCAGTTTTTAGCGGATGAAAGGGAGTTCGCGGATGTGATGAGGGAATTAAAAGAGAAGAACTACTTCGTTGGGGAGTTGACAGGTCTCCGTTCTTCAGGTGAAACATTTCAACTCTTGATGTCCGTTGCTTCGTTGCGGGATGATGATGGGAATACATTGGGAGCGGTTACGGTGGGGAGGGACATTACCGGCCTGCAGATAGCGGAACAAGAACTTCGTAGAAGTGAAGAGCGGTATAGGGACATTCTCGACAACGCCACCGACTTGGTTTTCTTGGTTGATCAAAACGGAAAGTTCACCTATGCGAATCCGTCATTTTTCAGAACACTTGGGTATAACGGTACATCCTTGTTGGAAACCAACCTCCAATCCATTGCTTCACTTGATAATGAAAACTGGGCCGAATCGATTTCAGGGACGAACAAAGAACTTGTTTTCAAAAAACAAGACGGGACCCCGTTGAACATGCTCGGAGGAGCGTCGATGCAAAGAGACCACAACGAAAAAGTAACTGGTGTGAGGGGAATTTTCTTGGATGTATCAGAAATGCGCGGGTACCAGCGTGATGCGATGGTGCAATCTGCAAAACTGGAGTCCATATTCAACTCGACGAAATACCTTTTGATGTTTACCCTGGACCAGTCTTTACATGTGAGTTCATCGAACCTCAACATGGAGAGTACATTCCAAAACCGATTCAAAGCTGATATTCAAAAAGGAACTGCAATTGTTGAGTTGTTGGGCACCTTTACCTCGGAGAAACTATACAACGGCCAATTGCGCTTGTTGAAACAAGCCCAAAGAGGGGTGCAACAGCAATTTGAATTGCCTCTTGTGGATTTCGCAGGAGAAGTCGTGTGGTATCAAGTGTTTGTCAATCCGGTGCGGTACGATGACCAGGAAGAAGAACTCAGTTGTATTGCATATGATATTACAGAGAGAAAAGAAATCGAGCAACAAATCCGAGAGGCGCTGAAAGAGAAAGAGGTGTTGTTGCAAGAGGTGCACCACCGGGTTAAAAACAACCTTCAGGTTATATCAAGCATGCTCAACCTTCAGCGCCGGTTCATATCGGATCCGCTTATGTTGAATATTTTGGAAGAGAGTCAAAATAGAATTTCTACGATGAGCTTCATCCACGAGTCATTGTATCAGAACTCTGATTTTAGCTCGATCAGCTTTTCTTCTTATCTCGAACGCCTCACCAACAACCTGATTCATAGCTACTCCAAAATTTCATGTGAAGTAGAGTTGGTCTCTTCTTTGGATAACGTGTACATCAATTTAAAGCAAGCCATCCCGTGTGGGTTGATTGTAAACGAGCTGGTATCGAATTGTTTGAAGTATGCTTTTGTAGGAAGAGAGCATGGAAAACTCACACTAAGGGTAGAGGAAAAGGACAACGAATTGGAAATAGAGGTTTCGGATGACGGTGTTGGTTTACCCGAAGGTTTTAGCTTTGAATCGAACGATTCTTTAGGAGTATATCTTGTTCAAGCCCTAACAGAACAGCTCGATGGAGTTTTGATTGTGAATAACAATTCCACGACGAGTGCGTTAGAAAAGACCACGGGGAGTTCCTTTTTGGTTAGATTTACCCCAATTGCGGATTAACGTAACACGACTACCATGCCAATCAATATACTTGTTACTGAGGACGAAAGCATCGTCCGTAAAGACATCGAACGATGCCTTGGAAACCTTGGATACAATGTAATTGCTTCTGCGGATAATGGGGAGGATGCGATCTCAATGGCCATGAAACACAAGCCAGACCTGGCTTTGATGGACATCATGATCAAGGGAGATATGAACGGAATTGCAGCAGCTGAGGAGATCAAACGCAACATGGATATCCCGGTTGTATTTCTCACGGCATACGCAGATGAGGGCACGCTGAACGAGGCTAAAATGGCCGAACCGCATGGTTATATCCTGAAGCCATTTAAAGACGTCGATATCCAAACGGCGATTGAAATGGCTTTGCATAAGCACGGCAAAGAGCGTGAGATGAAGCAGGAAACTGACTTCTTGCGAAGCATGGCCGAACACAAGGAAGACTCAGACGTCATCTTTGTTAAAAACCGCAGCCGTTTGGTTCGTGTAAAGAATGACGACCTGTTGTTTGTTGAGGCATTGAAAGACTACGTTGTGGTCCACACACGAACAGAGAGCTACACCATTCATTCGACGATGAAGGATGTAGAAACAAAACTTGGAGGCAAAGAATTTTTGCGCGTCCACCGGAGTTTCATTGTGAACATTGAAGCCATTGAAAGCATCAAATACGCGATGATTACAATTGACGGAATGGACAAGGAAATCCCTGTAGGTGGAAGCTATAAAGACTCCTTAGCGGATCGAATCAACTTGCTTTAAGGCAAGCTGAAAAACACCTGGTTTTTTTATTTTTTAGTTGGACCTGTTGTCGCTTTCCAAGAATCGGGAAAGCAACAAATGGAACTGGTGCACGCCTTGTTCTCGCGTTGGTGAAAACCGCCCAGTTGAATAACTTCTTGATTGAATTCCTTTTTGAACAGCAGCGACGACTGCCTCATCTTCCTGTTCTACTAAATCCAAATCACCCCCAGCGCCACGATCCATTTTAGAAGCGTCGAAAACGTACGACTTGAATGTGATTCTGGTTTTGTTCTTGCTAATGGGTTCAACCCGGTTGACCGACAATCCCCAGGGATAGAAATTGAGCATGACGTTAGGAAACAACCAGAAGTAATACGCTGAGATATTGGACCCGAAATCAACGTGGCCTTCCGGTAAATCAAACGTATCGGCATCTCCACGGGTATAGCCAATTTGGAGACTACCGTATTCGAAGAGGACGGTCTTGTATTGATCGTAATCAACGGCAGCATTCAAAGCTTGATGCACAAAAGGAATGTGAAAGCCCTCTAGAAAATTATCACAGTACAACGCCCAGTGAGCGTCCACTTCATAAACCTCTTCTTTTTTCGGTTGGTATGTGAACTGTGAAACGGGCATAAAACCAACCCGTTCGTTGAGAATCTCAATCAATGCAGACAAACCAAAAGAAGGGGCAAGCCCAACGAATAAATGCCCAGCCCAAGAGGTGATCGGGTGGTCTTTCAGATCATCACATGGCCGAGGAAAGTCAAGTGCTGTTTCAAACTCTGGCATGCTTTTAAAGGCCCCATTCATTTCGAAACGGCGGCCGTGGTATCCACATACAAGCTGGCGCAACTGACACGGCTTGTCGACGAGAAGATTGCCGCGGTGCGTGCACACGTTGGCGAGACATTGGATGTGACCGTCTTCTTGACGGGACAACAACAAGGGCTCATCAAGGAATTCAGGCAATAAAACAAAAGGAGAAACCGAGTGTTCAGGAGAAATTGCATTTGCGACGGGCCCAACCCAATGCCATGACCTCTCGAAAACAGAAACCTTCAAAGCCTCAAAAACATCATCGCGGGTATAGAATTCAGCCGGCAGTGTTTCAGCTCGTCGGATGTCAGGGTCGATAAAAAATGAAGGTGTGCGCATGGTTCGTTTCGGCGAAACAATGAAGATAGCCCATTTCAAGAAAGACAAATAACCGGCATGCGGAAACACCCAATGCAATAAAGGGCAAACGCGACCAAACCCAGCGAAGTTGTCCCCTGCCAAATTAACCGTCTTCCGCGCGATGATTATAAAGAATAGCAAGGGAACCCGTGGAATGTACAAAACCCAGGATACCCGTTGGTTTGATTGAACCCATGAAAGAGGTAACAGTAGCATAACACATACCGGTCTGTTTTCTCATAAACACGGGTGACATTTACGACTCTAAATTGAATGGTATGATCGCACTATTTACGACAGTTGGATTCATTTTGGCGGGCTACTCAGTCATTGCCAACGACAGCGTACAAACACTTGGAACATGGATTGCCTCGAACCGAGATAAATTCAAATGGACAACGCTTTGGGCCGCCGCCGCAACGGTATTGGTGGCGACGTTAGCGTACGGATGGTACACAGGAGATGGTGACATTTCATTCGGTCGTCTGACGAAAATCCCATACAAGGAGCCACAGTGGTACCATGCCATGGCGCCATTAGCGCTGGTGTTGTTGACGCGAAAAGGGATTCCGGTTTCAACGTCTTTCCTCGTGCTTTCGGCATTTGCATCCACATTTGTTCTTGAGAAAATGCTCTTAAAGAGTGTAATGGGATATGGCCTTGCTGCAGTAGTCGCTTATGTACTCTGGCTCATCATTGCTCGTTTCATCAATGAAAAGGAAGATGTAAGCGATGGCACAAAGAAGTTTTGGAGGGTGTTCCAGTGGTGTTCAACTGGTTTTTTGTGGTTTACTTGGTTGTCGCACGATGTCGCTAACATCGCCGTGTTCCTGCCCCGTCAAATTTCATTGACGCAGTTGTTGCTGGTTATGGGGTTCTTTGTCCTTGGGTTGGGCCATATATTTTATCAGAAGGGCGGAAAAATCCAGCAAATTGTGTTGGACAAACAGAGCACGAAATATGTGCGTTCAGCGACGCTCATTGATCTCGTTTACGCTTTTCTCCTTCTGTATTTTAAGCAGATGAACAACATCCCGATGTCCACGACGTGGGTGTTTGTTGGATTGTTGTGTGGTCGAGAATTGGCTTTGAATACGGGCCTCACGAAAAAAGGAAACCTGAAGTCCATCTTCCCGATTGTAGCCAAGGACTTCTTGAAGCTCATCGTCGGTTTGCTTGTAAGTGTCGCCATTGTATTGGCCATTCACTATGGCACGGACAGCGTCGGTATGGACGGAGAACCGAATGCCTCAGGTGCTGAATCCAGCATGGAATCAGGAGTGCCTGTAGAGGAAGGGTTGACGGATGCTGCTGCATCAAAAGAGACACCAGCGAACTGAACATCGAGGGTGTTGAAAATGCGGTGTGCGTGCCTCCTTTTGATGTAGTTTTCATTCATGAACCAACCTGAAATTATTGCAGGAACCATGAATTGGGGTGTGTGGGGAACAGACATGAGTCTTTCTAACATGTCGCGTCAGATCGAAGGGTGTGTGGAGCGCGGTGTGTTTGCGTTTGATCATGCAGACATCTATGGTGACTTTACAACCGAGCGTGCGTTTGGCCAGGCGTTTGCCGAGACCAATGTATCGAGAGAGGATGTGTGGTGGGTTAGCAAGTGCGGAATTCAATATCCCAATCCAAAAACCGCCTCATCGGTCAAGCATTACAACTACAGTCCACAGCACATCAGGAAGTCTGTTGAGAATAGCCTTCGAAACCTGCAAACAGAGTATTTGGACGGGTTGCTATTGCACCGTCCGAGCCCGTTGATGGATCCGGAATCCATCGTTCACACGTTGTTAGAACTGAAGGAAGAAGGAAAGATTAAAGGGTGGGGAGTTTCGAATTTCACGCCTTCTCAAATGGCGTTGTTTCAAGGGGACGAACGCCCTTTATGGAACCAACTGGAGTGCTCTGTGACGCACACATCCCCTATGACTGATGGAACATTGGATTTTATGAAGGTGAATAAAATCGCCGCCATGGCGTGGTCTCCACTTGGAAGCTTTTTTAAGATATCTGGTCCGCAACAAAAGCGGTTAAATGAAGTGGTAGCACGATTGTCTAAAAAAACAGAACGCAGTCCAGCACAGCTCCTTTTAGCATGGCTGGTGCGCCATCCAAGCGGTATTGTTCCAGTGGTGGGAACGACGGATCTGTTGCGGTTGTCTGACTTGAAGGAAGCGTGTTCATTTCATTTGGAGTTGGAGGATTGGTTTGCGATGACTGAGGCAAGTTGGGGACATCGTGTACCTTGAGTTATGTTTGACGCTATTGTTGACACGTTAGGGTGCAGCATCTCTATAGAATTTATGTAATTTTCCTTGATGTCTCAACCATTTGACACCTCCTCTACGAATATACCTGCGCGAAATTTAATTCAAGCTCCTTCCGTCGCTTGGCCCACGTTATTGCTGACGGGGATGATTCTTTTTGCATGGACTTGGATTGGTTGGAAGGCATTTTTTGACGGGCTCTCCCTTTGGGTTGCGTTCGTGTGCAATACCATTCTAGCGTACATGGCTTTTACACCGCAGCATGAAGCGGTGCATGGATCGGTTTCAAAGAAGCATGAAGCTCTCAACGGTATTGTCGGCCGATTGGCGGGCGTTCCTCTGCTCTCCCCATTCCACGCGTTCAAACGTCTTCATTTAACGCACCATAAACACACCAATGACCCGGAAAAAGACCCGGATTTTTGGAGTGGAAAAGGTCCCTGGTTTATCCTTCCTCTTCGGTGGCTAACCCAGGATTTCTATTACTGGTACATTTCCACTACCTCAATCAAGGAAACGTCAAAGACCCGGAAAACCGAGGTTATTGGGACGCTTGTTGTTTTCTATGGCACGGCATGGTGGTTGGCGTTGAACGGCCATTTAGAAGCGGTTATTTGGGCTTGGATCGTCCCCTCACGAATAGCAAGTGCCCTCCTGGCATTCATGTTCGACTACTTGCCCCATCGCCCCCACCGTATAGCAGCGAAAACAGACCCATTCAAAGCAACACGGAACATACAAGCGCCCGGTGTCACGATGGTATTCCTAGCGCAGAACTACCACCTGGTTCACCATGTATTTCCAACCGCACCGTTTTATCACTACGTGCGTATTTGGCGACGTCACCAGCGGTGGTTTACCGCAAGAGGAGGTCAATCGGATTCCTTTCGAAATTGGTTCAAGTCACAGCAGCCATGACCACCCGAACGAATAGCACGTTCGACGGGCAGCTTTATGGCCGTTGGTTGTCTGTATTTCGAATACTGACTGTTGTACTCTGGGTACTTATCGGATGCGTGTTTACCGGCCTTCTTCGCGTGTTTCTTCGCCCATTTTCGAAATGGCATTTTATCAGAATCAATACCCTTTGGATTGTTCACCCCTGGTCGAGAGGTATTGTCTGGATTTTAGGGATGAGAATCTCAATGGAAGGAAAGATTCATCCCAATCAACAAATCATTGTAAGCCATCACATGGGGTTAATCGATTCGTTGATGGTTATGGCATTATCACCCTGCATGGTGTTGTCCAATAGGGACATCCGTAAAATCCCGTTCGTTGGTTTTCTTTTGAGCTTCCTCGGTTTTGTGTTCTTGGACAGAAGACAACCGAGATCACTTCTCAAAGCCATAGCGGATCAAAGGCAAATGCTACAGAAATCCCGCATCAATGTTGCTTTTTTTCCGGAAGGCTTTATTGGAGATGGGCACGAAATGGGCACGTTTCATTCATCGCTTTTTGCATTGGCTGAATCACATGATGTTGATGTCCAACCGATTGCCTTCCGCTGCACAGCCATCAATGGAATTCCTTTATCGTTTCAAGACGCATCATTTTTTCTGTTCAATGCGGAAGAGGACACGATCGTAGCCTATCTCACCCACCTTTTTCGTTGGAAGACACTTACGATACAAACGCGCATTCTCACTCCGATTGGACACGATGAAATTCAGCGCAATGGGTGGTCACGGCATGATGTTTCCAAACGAACAGAAGGGCGTATCCGAGAGGCGTTTAACGACCGAACCTCTTGGTAGTGCCAGAAACAAAAGACAGGGGTGCTTTCCTTTGAACGGGAGCACGAATTAGGGGTGACTTTTGACTTCGTTCGAAACGAAAAAGCCACGCATCAAGCGTGGCTTTTTTTGAAAGCTCCCCTTCCTGGACTTATCTCGAACCAAGTGTACGAGGGATTCGCTAAACTCTATGAGCTACGGGCCTTTCTGGACATTGATGGAAATAAAGGGATTCAAGCGCAATGTTGATGCAGCAAGGAAACACACCCCAGTCCATTACTAAACCAAAATAAAGTAGAAGAATCTATGCCTCGGAAGAAGGGAACACCCAACAAGACAACCAAAGACTCAAAGAGGGTTTTGGTGGAGATTTTGGAGGGGCAGTCTTCAAACCTGGAGGTTGCACTTAAGGAGGTCTTTGAGTCGGATAAGCGGGCCTATTTGCATGCTATGACCAAGTTGCTTGCGTTCGTTTTACCGAAAGGAAGCGTTCATACGATCCAGGATGGTACGGTGTGTAAGCCACCGAGTTGGTTTGGAGTTTAAATTCAGGTACTTTTCAGATATTAGATAACTCATTATGAGAACACTCACTTTTCTTTTTTCTGCTTTAGCGTGTGTCAGCCTTCACGCCCAAGTGTTTGAGAATACTCTGCTCGATTATGATTTTGATGGTTTTTTCCCGGAAGAACTAACTATTTCATACGCGGGAAACGGGAATCCAGCTTTTGACTCTACACTTTACGTTTGGCGATCTGTCCAATTCATAGAGAGTACTTCCGAAGACTGCTCCCTAAATAATAACGGTCTACTTATCGGGGGTACTTATGAGGTGTTCGGTGATTGGCAGAATGATGGAATCAACTACGGCACCTACATTAATTTTCCTGTTGTTTCGACTTTAGATTTTGATAGCTTAAATCTATCGTTTGATTTGATAAACAAACCGATTGGTGATAATTACGCTTTAACAATTGAATTATCAAGTGATGGTGGTGAAAATTGGTACACGGCTTTTCAAATAGAGGGGTCTATTGGAAATCAAAACTTGACTATTTGTGAATCTGAAAATTTATCATTTGACATCTCTGCCTTCACAGCGGAAAGTCTATCCTTAAGGCTACATCATGAAGGCTGGAGATTTTCTGCAATTGACAACTTTCTTCTCATGGGATATTCGGCATCAGACACTAACATAGGCTGCACTCAACTACTCGCCTGTAACTACAATGAATTAGCAATAGTTGACGATGGCTCGTGCTTATTTGAGGGTTATGCCTGTGATGATAATGACCCGGTGACTATCAACGACCAAATTCAGTTTAATTGTCTGTGCGCGGGGTCAGTTATTGAAGGCTGTACTCAACTACTCGCGTGTAATTACAATGAATTAGCAACGGCTGAAGATGGTTCGTGCTTATTTGAGGGTTATGCATGTGATGACAATAACCCAGTGACTATAAACGACCAGATTCAGCCTGATTGTCTGTGTGCGGGAGTTATCATCGCGGGTTGCTCCTATGTGTTGGCCTGTAATTATAATCCAGACACTTCTTTGGATGACGGGAGTTGTGTTTTCATAGGAGATTCATGCGATGATGGTGATTCTGAAACGGAGAACGATGTTATCGATGATGAGTGTGATTGCATGGGGATGCCGATTACCTCAGTTGGCAATCTCGAAGGATATTCGGTCATGATTTATCCGAACCCCTGTTCTGACAATTTGAGCGTTGATTTTGGAATGCTTGAAGGTCTAGTTGTTCGTGTTCGAATTTTCGACTTGAAGGGGAGGTTATTTTTCGATCAATCACGCAGTACATCTTTATCCATTAGAACTTCAGAGTTTGCGAAGGGGCTATATTTACTTTCCCTCTCCACGCCAGATGTGGAATTCAAAAAACACGTCGTAATTGAATAATTAGTTGTAAACTTTCTTATTGTAATCCCTTTTTGATGAATCGCTTACTTATTGTCATTGCGTTCTTATGCACTGTGGCGATTAATGCCCAGCAACCAATAGTGGAGTATCCTTATAATCCAGATAGTGATTCGGATAGCCTGATTGGTTATTCCGACCTATTAGATTTCCTTCCTTATTATGGCTCGCAATTCATATCCGCCGAGATTTTAATTAATGGAGTGACCTTAACAGAATACTTAGATGCAATAGCCAACTCTATAGACAGCCTAGCATCAACAAATGGAGTTATTTCGACTGCGGCGAGTGAATTACCGATTGGAACAGTTCTGCCGATTGCTTCAGAAGAACCCCCTTCCACATGGGTTTTGTGCGATGGCAGAGAACTATCTATAGAAGAGTATTCGGAATTATTTAACATCATTGGAACCACTTTTGGAGCAGGAGACAGCGCCTTTTGGTCACAGGTAAACCTGCCTGCAACGACATTTAATGTACCTGACTTGAGGGGCAGATCGGTTTATGGTGCTGATAATATGGGCGGGGAATCTTCGGGCACCCTTTTGGGTCACCCTTCGGTTTTTGGAAGCGGAGGAGGGGAAGAATACCACAGTCTAACAATTAACGAAATCCCTGAACATAGTCATGAAATAGAAGGCTACCTGGCATATAATGACGGCGGCTCTCAAAGTAGTGGAAACGTTGGGCTAGGACCACCGCCACCTATCGGTGATCAAGTATCCCTTTCCTTTCAATCAGATTCCGCAGGTGGAGGACAGGCACATAGCAATATGGGACCATATCTCGTTTTGAACTTCATGATTAAAACAGAGGTTGAAGATGGAGCAATCGTATCTGAAGCTTTCTTTTCAAATGATGGAGAAACTATTGTCGTATCACCATCTGAGGCCCTAGTTCTTTCTAGCGGTCAATGCGGAACTTCTAATAGTGCGGCTGGGGTAAATTGTACCAACTTACATCTAGAATTAGACCCATCATTTAATGAACTATGGCCTGATTTCTTTGAAATGAAGATTTTCAACAAAGGCACAATTTATTCTGAAGATGAGACTTTTTACGGTCAAGAGGTAAGGTTTATATTAAACGGAAATGAATATACCGTTGAACCCAATCACCTAGTGTCACTTATTCATCTTCAAGGTGAGTGGTTTATTAGGGATGACGGAATAATAGATGACAACTGATTACGAATAGTTGGACTTGTAGATACCTCAACATTTTTTATAGGTGCAGTCTTCAAACCTTGAGGTTGCTCTGAAGGAGGTGTTTGAGTCGGATAAGCGGGTGTATTTGCACGCCATGACCAAGTTGCTTGCCTTCGTTTTACCGAAAGGAAGTGTTCATACGATTAAGGAAGGTTCTGCCATTAAGAAACCGAGTTGGTTTGATACGACTGAAGGGTAGTTGGATACGATAATTCTGCACCGAGGCATTGGCCACAAATTGAATATTTAGAAGATCAAACCCTCAACGCCAGGCGTGAATTCGGTCCTTACGCCTGAGGTTTCATGAAGAGTTACATAGCATTGGAAGGAAAAACAAGAGAATCAGAGTTTTTCTCATCTAATTATTTTTTCTTGTATGTGCCGTCAAAAGCAACCCCAAACCCTCCATAGATGAAATTACAGTCTAATGTCTGTACGGTTATAAAACCCTCATTAAATATGAAATGGACTTTACAGCGATCCTCTCCTTCATTATAAAGAGGGAACTCATCACTTAAAACTAAGGAATCATCAGTGTAATAAGCGGTACTATCTTTTATCTCAATTGTAAAACGCTCACCCATCATTTCACCCGAAAACTTAATAACCTGCCCAGCAAAGGTGTCATAAGAATCTCTCCATCCAAAAAAAGAAAACTGATATGAATTTTCTTGATTTGTAATTTTTTCAAGTGTCAGTGTATTTTCGAATTTTTCTCCAGGAATTCTTTTAATGGATGAAATGGTAGACGGTGGACTTGAATCAATCCACTCACCACTGTAGTCAAGATTTTGGCTGAAAACATGGAGAGGGAGTATAAAAATAAAGAGTAGTAAATTGTTTCTCATCATAAGAAGTTAGTAAAATAGATTCTAACCGTTAGCTATATGAATATTATTAGGACACAAAACATAAGAACCTCTTTTTGAGGCTATGTAATTTACAAATACAGCATACCTTAGAGGGGGTGGCACATCCTTGAAGTTTAGCTGGGGAGCAGACTCATAGAAACCCTACAGCTTTTAAAACATCAAAAAAAGAGCTAACGCTTCAGCTGTTGATTGGACATAATTCTCTTCAGATACCATAGAAATAAATAACCTGGAAGAATGAAAAATAGTTTTACAAAATTGGCGGTTGTTTGGGGTAGCGGAATTCTGGGACTCTTTATGCTGTATCTGATTACTGGTGGAGTTATAGATGGAGTAAACATAGGTGCAGGTAAAGTATTTGTTGTTATTCTTTGTGGAGTGATTTATGGTACATATAAGGTACTCTCAGATAACGGCAAGAAATGAAAATCAATTTATCACATGAAAACAGATTACACCGAAACAAAGACTCAGGATCGTTGATTCATGTTTCTGGAGAAGGGTGTTTTATTGTTGATGAATACGGAAGAGAAGTGAACACCTTTGTCCGTGAAAAGGAGTTTAACAGACTAATTGATAAGTTTAGGTACCGCCAGTTATTACTTGACAAGCTAAATCAGGCTCACAAGGAGTCATTTGAATTTGGGGAAGACAATACGCTCTTAATAAATGACAAACCTGTAAAGCAACGTTATTGGAACATGCCTAAGAATGAGAGTGAAGTAGGGTTTTATTTCAAAGCTATTTCTGATGAGTTCACCATTAATGGCGGTTCTCTGTAGTTTTAAAGACTTCCAAAAAACAACTTGGAATAAGTACCGGTTTCTATATTTCCCTAGCCTTAATACCTAGTGTTATTATAGATATAATATTACTGGTATTGTTAGTGGGTCACTGGTGATACTTTTTTCTAAGCCACAACTGCATTTTGGTTGATCTGGTCAATAACTTTTACAACCTTGATCAAATCAGCATCATTGTCAAAGACCCCGCTGATGCCTTGATCATTTAAATCAGTAAAAGGAGATTCATACAACATAGACTTGTCTATGGTTCCATTCTTAGTGAGATAAGATATAATGGTCTTAATGAAGGTCATCTGATCAGCTCTTAAAGACCCACTTGTAAAAACTCAGCAAAGGCTTCAAGCGCAGCAGACTCAAGGCCCGTAATACCTCTTATAAAGGCCCCTAAGGGCTTTTCGCCATATTGCTGAACAAACTATTGCTTAGTTCCTGCAACACTCTCTGTAAAGAGCATATTTTCAACGGCCGGATAAATCAATATACTCTTAATGAAGTAGTACTGATATTAAATCAACTGCCTCACAACTGCCAGTTAAGATAGTTGTACTGGAGTTTTGTTATCTTTAAGATCTGTGTAAACAAAAAAGCACCTGCTATTGCTAACAAGTGCTTTTCAGTGCTCCTCCTCTTGGACTCGAACCAAGGACCCTCTGATTAACAGTCAGATGCTCTAACCAGCTGAGCTAAGGAGGAATATTCGGACGGCAAAGATAGTGCTTTCCGTTAATTCAAACGAATTGCAAGAACTTTTTCTGCAATCCGCCTGGTGGTTGATGCTCGGTTACGATGATCAACTCCTCAAGGTTTCAGTAAAGCAGCGCTATTTTCCAATGCTTCACTGCGTAAATTTGCGGCGTCCGCGACGAAAGTGGGCGATAGAAATCACAGATCATGAGTTTGATTATTGTTGGCACTGTAGCGTTTGATGCGATTCAAACACCGTTTGGATCCTCTGGTAAAGTGGTAGGCGGAGCAGCATCCTATATTGGCCTAAGCGCAAGCCAGTTTGTCAAGGAACAACACATTATCTCAGTGATTGGAGATGACTTTCCTCAATCGTTCGTTGAAGAACTGGAATCACGGGGCGTCCAAACCAAAGGGTTGGAGCGCAGAGCGGGTGAAAAGAGTTTTTTCTGGGAAGGAAAATACCACATGGACATGAATTCCCGCGATACGTTGACCACAGAGCTCAATGTGCTTGCGGATTTTAAACCTGTAGTGCCGCAGGAAGCTCAGGGCGCCGCATTTGTGATGTTGGGCAATTTGGACCCTACGGTACAAGCGAGTGTGTTGGATCAGCTGGATCAAAAACCAAAACTGGTCGTGCTCGATACCATGAACTTTTGGATGGACATCGCACTTGAGCCTCTCAAAAAAGTCATAGAGCGAGTCGATGTCTTAACAATAAACGATGAGGAGGCGCGCCAGTTGTCAGGAGAGCACTCGTTGGTCAAAGCGGCCAATAAAATCCTAACCATGGGACCGAGCACACTCGTGATTAAAAAGGGAGAGCACGGGGCATTGCTGTTCAATGAGGATGAGGTGTTCTTTGCTCCAGCGCTTCCATTGGAAGAGGTGCTCGATCCTACCGGTGCGGGCGATACGTTCGCCGGAGGCTTCATCGGATACCTAGCGCATACAGGAGACACGTCGTTTACCAATATGAAACGCGCGGTTGTTTTGGGATCCGCAATGGCTTCATTCGCTTGTGAGAAGTTTGGAACAGACCGCTTGATGGATTTGACCCAAGAAGAACTCGACGCACGAATTCAACGGTTTGTTGATCTCGTGGATTTTGATATCCTCCTTAAGGATTGATCGGGACGGGTTGATTCGGCAACCAATTGGCGGGATCTAACGGTTGTCCGCCAACCCACCATTCAAAATGGGAGTGAGGGCCGGTGCTATGCGTACCAGTGCTTCCAAGGACTGCAATCGGATCGCCCACGATCACGCGATCACCGGATTCAACCAGCAATGATTTGTTGTGCTTGTAGACGGAGAGTCGGTTTTCTTCGTGTTGAATACTCACCACGTATCCCCCATCGGATGTGTAGGAGGCGAGGACAACAACGCCGTCATCTACGGCATGGATAATGGATCCCTCTGGCGCCACAAAGTCCACGCCATAATGACCTGATGCCGCATCAAACGAAGACGATACAGTGCCTTGGATTGGAGGGTAAGGAATGCTCCGACTGGGGTCAACATCCGATTGTCCGCGTTGTAAAACAAAACGGTCTTCCTCCTCGACACGGTTCCGAAGCGACACATCCTCTTCAGGCAATTGCCAACCCTGCAGCGGGATAAGAGCGGTGTCTTCGGCCGCTTCAATCAAACGATTGACTTCACCAGGAACATCCAGGATCTCACCCTGAAGCAATGCCTTCAAAACACCGAGATAGCGCTGATTCTGTTCGAGAACAAGCAGAGCGCTATCCGCACGGTTTTCCATCACAATGGCTTGCTGCCGGGAGTCCTCACTCACATACCCGGGCACAATTTTCTCTCGAAGTGGCGTCCAAGCAACGACGGCATAGGTCAATCCACAAATTGAAAAAAGAATAAACATCAAAGCGACCAAGGCTCCCCATCGGGTAACGGAAATTTGCCATCGTTCAGAAAACGACTGTTCTTCTAGTAAAGTGAGGCGAAACGGCTGCAGCCACCAGGTTCGTTTGGACTTGGGCGGGGTCTTTGACACGGCGCAAATATCGGTGATTCATAGAAGTCTTCGGAAGAGATCTTCTCTTCTGCGCAATTCCTCAGTTTCTTTGGAATAATTTAGCGGATTCTCCGTTGGAGCTCCGGGTCATGAACAAGTCAAAACAGTTTTTCTTTTTTCCGTTTGTCGTAGCGCTCATTGCGTTGTCCCTTTCGGGCTGCTCCAATACGCGGGATGGTGTGATGTACCGTGTGTACCACAACACCAACGCACGCTTCAACGGATACTTCTATGCGATGGAAGC
>Ga0206131_10002998_pt1 | contig 19831 bp, 17 predicted proteins | sample Helgoland_Spring_FD_148636 | JGI IMG/M metagenome (GOLD analysis project Ga0206131, IMG submission 148636) | Pelagic subsurface seawater microbial communities from Kabeltonne, Helgoland, North Sea - Helgoland_Spring_Bloom_20160517_1 | ecosystem: Environmental > Aquatic > Marine > Epipelagic ...
CGTCACGGCACCGAATTTTTCATCACAATCAGCATCGAAAATCACAATGCTTGGTGCGATTAAATCAATGATTCGATCCAGTTCTTCACGGCCATTGCGCGGGTTTAGCGGCACCCATATTTTGCCAGCAGCATAGGTTGCAAGCCAGCCAAGAAGATGCTCGAAACTATTATAGGCGCAAATGCCAACACAGCTTTGCGGCGCGGGATCAATGGTCTGAAGCGCATTTGCCAGCGCATTGACCGACTTGGCAAGATCACCATAAGTGATTTTGCGTTGATCCGCCCCATCATTAATTTCAACGGCAATCCGATCTGGCCACCGTGTCGCCGATCGGAAAAAATTATCAATCGGCATCATGACGTGAGACATTGAAAGACCCTTTTAAAAAATACAAAATGACAAGCGCCGAAATTGCGACCGGCGGGCATGAATGAATGGGCAAAAGCCAAGCCAGTAAAGCCAATCAGGCGATTAAAATATAGCCTCCTAGCCCCCCAAGCGCGATTAAAAATAATTGCCGAAACAAATCTTGTGACAGACGCTGGCGAAGCCCAAGACCAATCTGCATGCCAATAAGCGCTGGCAATAACGCCGCCGCCGATAGGATGCCAAGCGATAAGGGCATCAGATCATGCCGGTATAGCGCCAACCCCAATGATGCTGTTGAGGCGGCAAATAACATGCCCATTGCCTGCACAAGCGCATCACGCGGCAGGCCAATTGATTGCAAAAACATCACCCCTGGCACAAATAGCGTTCCGGTCAGTCCGGTCAATAGCCCATTTATCGCCCCGCAAACCGGCCCCAGAATCATCTCAAGGCGCGGTGATAATTGTGGCGGTTTTGTCATCAGGCCAGATATCGCATAAAGCAGCAAAAGCGCCCCAAGACAGCGATGCAAAAATTGTGTCTCGACAAAGGTTGAAAGCTGGGCACCAAGATGAACCATCACCACCGCCATCAGCAAAAATCGCCAAAGCCGCCGCCACAGCGCGCCAATCTGATCGCCAGCCAATGCCTGCCAAAAATTGGTTGCCAAAGATGGCATCACCAACAGCGCCATTGCCGTTTGCAAATCGACAATGATTGACAAAAGACCAAGGCTAACCGTTGGCAAACCAAGCCCGACCATGCCTTTGACAAAACCGGCAAGGCAAAAAACAACGCCAACCATGATCAGTAAATTTGGATCAGCCATGGTCATAATCCTGCTTTGCCGATTTCGGAACGGTTTTGGCCGATCGCGCTGAAGATAAACGCTGGCGATAAAAGCGGCATGGTTTCATTGCCAAAGACTGGCAAGAAACAATCATAACAGCAAGGTTTCAATCGGGTAAAACAGCCGTTATCAGTGCCTATTCGCCACGAATCCTGATAATTGTTCGCCGGTTTTTAGCCCATGCTTCGGGCGATGCGCCACGCATGGCTGGCCGTTCCTTGCCAAAAGATTTGGTAGTGATCCGCCGCTGGTCAACACCCATACGGGCAAGCTGTTTGCGAACCGCTTCAGCGCGTTTATGCCCAAGCGCGATGTTATAATCGCGGGTTCCACGCTCATCACAATGACCCTCAATCAGAATTTGAACCGCCGGATAGGATTTCAGATAATCGGCAACAAACAAAAGACCTGACAGGGTTTGCTGGCTCAAAACCGCGCTGTCATAATCAAAATAGCTAAGATAGCCATCAATTTTGATATCAATTTTGGCCTGTTTGGTGGCAGCCTTTGATGGTGCCTGATCTAGAGATTGATCTGATGTTTGGTCGGTTATTTGAGCTGGAGCCGCATTTTCAGCTTTGGCAGGTGCCGCATCAGCCTGTGCAGCCGATGGCATTTCCACAACCGGACAGGCGCGATCAGCCGGACAGGCAGGGCCATCTTCGAAAACAACGACGCTACAGCCGCTGAGCCATAGGCCGATAAAGGCGGCGCGCAATGTCCGGCAGATCATCATAATGGTTTACGCCTGTTTTCACTATCTTTGGTCTTCTTGCCAAAAGGATAACGACCCTGTTCGGATTTATGTAAGCCTTTGCCGCGGCTTTTTTGAAATTGCGCCATTATCGGGTTGTCGGTTTGCGGCAAGGCCGATAGCCTAAAACAGCACGAATTCCCGATGTGCAGCCACAAGGCTGTTCATCAGCCAGATATCCCATTTGGTACAAATCACCGGAGCCAAAACCATGAATTTATTTCCCAAACTTCAACAACGCGATGCAGAACAAAATCCGATCCGAATTGGCATGATTGGCGCTGGTAAATTTGGCAGCATGTTTTTGGCGCAGGCAAACCGGCTTCCGGGGATTCATGTTGTTGGCATTGCCGATCTTAACCCGGCAAATGCCCGCTCGAATCTTGCCTATGTTGGTTGGCCAGCTGAAAAATACAATGCCGCATCGCTTGATGATGCGGTGAAAACCGGCACTAGTTTCGTTGGTGACGATTGGCAGGCTCTTATCAGCCATCCGGCAATTGACATGATTATTGAATGCACCGGCGATCCAGTTGCCGCCGTCCATCATGTTATAACCGCGTTTCAGCATGGCAAAAATGTTATCAATGCAACGGTTGAAGCCGATGCTTTTTGTGGCGCGGGTCTCAATCAGGCAGCGATCGAGGCAGGGGTTGTCTATTCGATGGCCTATGGTGACCAGCCGGCGCTGACCTGTGAACTTGTCGATTGGGCGCGGACATGTGGCTTTAAGGTGGTGGCGGCCGGACGTGGGCATAAATGGCTTGCCGAATATCGGTTTTCAACACCTGAAACAATCTGGAATTATTGGGGGCTAACCGCCGAACAGGCCGAACGTGGCCGGTTAAATCCAAAAATGTTTAACTCATTTCTTGATGGGTCAAAACCGGCGATCGAATCGGCTGCCATTGCCAATGCCACCGGCCTTGGCGTTCCGCAAAACGGGCTAGCTTTCCCGCCAGGCGGTGTTGATGATATTGCAAATCTAATGCGGCCGAAATCGGTTGGCGGGGTTTTGGAATCCGAAGGTCTTGTCGAGGTGATCTCATGCCTGACGCCCGATGGTGCCGAAATTCCGCATGATATTCGCAAAGGCGTTTGGGTCGCCATCGAAGCCGATAATGATTATGTGCGCAATTGCTTTGAAGAATATAAAGTCATCACCGACACAACCGGCCGCTATATGAGCCTCTATAAAAAATGGCATTTGATCGGGCTAGAGCTTGGCATGTCGGTTGCCTCGGTTGGGCTTCGCGGCGAGCCAACTGGTGCTGCTACCTGTTTCAATGCTGATGTACCAGCCATTGCCAAAGCCGATCTTGGCGCTGGCAGCATGCTTGATGGTGAAGGTGGCTTTACCATCTATGGCGGGGTGCGGCCTGCGGCGATGTCAGTCGCCAATCGCTATTTGCCTTTGGGGCTTGCCAATCATGTCAAGCTGGTGCGCCCAGTCAAAAAGGATCAGCCCATTACGCTTGATGATGTTGAAATTGAAACAACATCAACAGCCTATAAGCTGCGCAAAAAAACCATTGCCATGCTGGCGCGTTGATCGAGATGTGACCAGATAGCCTTGCCCCGAAATGGCAACAGCGTTAGAACAGACAATGAATAGAGGGACAGGCTTCCCCAAGTCAAACTGCGTCCGGCCTAGATACAGACTAGTCCTCTCTTTTTAGGCCTCTTAATTTTAAAGGAATTCCCAATGTCAGTTACTTTGGATCAAGCCCGTATCATCTCCGAAGCCGCCCTTGCCAAAGCGCGCGAACTCGGTCTGAAACCTATTAGCGTTATCATTATGGACCCACGCACATCGCTTGTTGCCTGCCTGTCAGAAGAAGGCGTCAGCCAGATGCGGTGGCGCATTGCACAAGGCAAGGCAAATGCCGCAATCAAGCTTGGCTTGGGCACCCGCGCATTGATGGCGCGCGCTGAACAGCAAGCCTATTTCATTCAAGCCATGAACGGACTTGCCGATGGCGAATTTGTTCCTGTCCCGGGCGGTGTTTTGATTCGTGATGCCGATGGCAATCTGCTCGGTGCAATTGGCATTTCGGGAGATACATCAGATAATGACGAAGCCGCCGCCCTTGCAGGTATCGCTGCGGCTGGGCTGGTTGCCGAAACCGGCTAAGCGCGGCCTTTTCCAACATAACCGCAATTGTGATTTGGCTCAGCCCTGAAAGGTTGAGCCAAATTCATCACGAAGGATATTTTTCTGCACCTTGCCCATCGTATTGCGTGGCAGTGAGTCAACAAGAATCAATTTGCGGGGCTGTTTGAATCGGGCAAGTGTTTTGCCAAGATCGGCCTCGATCGCGTCAAGATCGACCGGCTGGCCACCATCGGCAACCAGAATGCCGATCACGCTTTCACCAAAATCAGGATGGGGCGCACCAATGACGGCGCTTTCCAAAACACCCGGCTGTTCATCGAGAACCAGCTCGATTTCCTTTGGATAGATATTATAGCCACCCGAAATGATTAGATCCTTGTTACGGCCGACAATTTGTAAATAGCCATGCTCGTCAATGCGGCCAAGATCGCCGGTAATGAAAAACCCATCTTCACGCAGTTCTTCGCGGGTTTTTTCGGGCATGTTCCAGTAGCCAACAAACACATTTGGCCCACGCACTTCGATTTGGCCAATTTCACCATCGACAAGCGTTTCGCCATTATCCGGGTTGGTGATTTTCATATCCACACCGGGCAACGCCATGCCAACCGTACCGGCGCGACGTTCGCCATCATAGGGGTTGGATGTGTTCATATTGGTTTCGGTCATGCCATAGCGCTCGAGAATGCGGTGCCCTGTCCGGCTTTCAAATTGGATATGGGTTTCAGCCAGCAAAGGCGCACTTCCCGAAATGAAAAGCCGCATATGGCGCGTTAGATCAGGTGTCAGCCGCGGATCATCAAGAAGCCGTGTATAGAAGGTTGGGACCCCCATCATCGAGCTTGCCTTTGGCAGCGCATCAATCACCATATCGGCCGAAAATTTCGGCAAGAAGATCATGCTTGCCTTGGCCAGAAGGATAATATTCGTCGCCACAAACAAACCATGTGTGTGGAAAATCGGCAGCGCATGAAGAAGCACATCATTCGCATCAAACCGCCATTCGCCAATCAAGGTTTCGGCATTTGACAAAAGGTTGTTTTGCGTCAGCATCGCGCCTTTTGACCGGCCAGTTGTCCCTGATGTGTAAAGAAAAGCCGCCAGGTCATCGGCACCGCGAGGCACGGTGGCAAATATATCGCTTGCGGTTGCCGCACTATCGGCAAAACTGCCGCTACCATCGGCATTCAACCGTTCAAGAACCGCGCCATGCTCGCTTGCCACCGCTGCAAGGTCAAAATGCTGGTCGGCGACGACAAGCTTGGCACCTGAGTCACCAACAAAATAGGAAACTTCGGCTGGCGTATAGGCCGTATTCAGCGGCAGGAAAATAACCCCTGATTGAACACAGGCAGCATAAAGCGCAAGCGCTTCGGCAGATTTTTCAATTTGCGCCGCCAGCCGGTCACCAACATCGAGTCCAATTGACTGGATAACATTTGCAAATCGCGCCGTTTGCCGCAAAAAACTGTCATAGGATTGCTGTGACCCATCGGCAAAGATTAAGAACGGCTTTTGTTCACCTTGATGACATCCAAACAAACGGTCATACAGTAAATTCGACATGGAGATTTCCCACAAAAAATAACGTCAACAGCAAACCGCTATGTAGCGCGGTCAGTAATTTCAATTTCAGCAGCCAGCGTTTTTACCGATTTTTCGGCAATCACCGTTTGTTGATTGGCAAAAGCTTCATGATTTTCACTGATCCGGGACAGATCATAGCGATAATTTACCATGACGCCACAAGATTGCGCCATGCCATTTTTCGACTTGTCAGCATTAGCATGAACCGCGCCAACAAGCGCCCCATTATTCAGATGAAACCGCGCCACCGGATCACGCGGTTGGCCAGTATGATGCTTGGCATTCAGCAGATAATGCGCGGCCAATTGCCTATGGGTTTCGGCCGTGGCATCAGCATCAAAATTGCCGGTTTCACGAAGCCATTTTACCAGCCCGGGAATTGGCGATAAGGTGACGAAATTTCGGATTTGGGGCAATTCACGTAGCAAATGTTGAACCACGGTTTTGATCAATGAATTGCCAAAGGAAATGCCAGCAAGGCCCGCCTGACAATTCGAAATTGAATAAAAGGCCGCAGTATCAGCCTTTTCAGCCGCCATCGCATCACGGTTTTCAAGAAGGACGCTTTGAATCGAATTTGGCGTTCCTTTGGTCAACGCCACCTCGACAAAGATCAGCGGTTCATCAGGCATTGCCGGATGGAAAAATGCAAAACAGCGGCGATCTTCAGGCTGTAACCGGCGCCGCAAATCATCCCAATTTTCAATCTCGTGAACCGATTCATAGGTGATGATCTTTTCCAGAATATGCGCCGGACTTGACCAGTTGATCGGTCGCAAAACAAGGAATCCACGGTTAAACCATGATGCAAACAAATGTTTGAAATCGACATTCAATTTGCCAAGATCGTGATGTTCGGGAAGAAACCGGATCAAGTCTTCGCGCATTGCCACCAATTTGGCGGTGGCGTCATGCGTTTGGTTCAACCGACGAATTAATTGCAATCGGGCAGGCTCAACCCTAGCCGTCATCGCCTCATAGTTTTTGGCAGATGGTGCGTCCTGATAGTCCTTGATTGCCGCGATCGCAATCTCGGCAGGAACATCCATGTCATTTGCCAGAAGCGAAAACCAAGCCAGCTTGCCGGCATCATCAAGATCGGCATAGCGGTCAAGAATCAATTGCGCAAGCGACATTCCCGACACATCACCGCGGCTTGATAATAATGCCTGACACAAGGCGTCAATTGGCTTGTTATCATCTTCAACGCGGCTAGCAAGGCCAAGCTTGCGATCAAACAAGCTGGACAGAATATCAGCAAAAAAATTCACCCGTTTAATCCTTCAATTTTCAATGGCAAAAAGCCAGTTTTTCGTGCTGACAAAATGCGAAACTTTAGCTAATCACAGCTAGTTTCTCAGCATCTAGAATATAAGCAGCCATCTTCACCATCACAAGGCAAAGAAGGCATTGTCATATGGGGAAATAGCTAGAAAACAGATTACAGATCGCCACCGCGACAACTAAATACCGCGGCTGCCATGATCCGTTTTACCCTATCGCCGCAAAGGCCGATTCAAGATCGGCAATCAAATCGATTTTATCCTCTAAACCAACTGACAGCCTTATATGTGATGGTGTGATATTCAGGCTGGCCCTGTCAGCATCGCTTAGATTGGCGTGCGTTGTGGTAAAAGGATGACAGGCAAGCGATTTTGAGTCGCCAAGATTATTCGAGATATCGATCAGCGCAAGCGCATTCAAGAACCGAAAGGCCACCGCCTGATCCCCATCAATTTCAAAGGCAAGCATATTGCCAAAACCACTCATTTGCCGTTTTGCAAGATCATGTTGCGGATGGCTTTCATGGCCAGGATAGCTGATTGATTTCACCTTTGGATGATCATGCAGAAACGCCGCCACATGCCCCGCATTTTCGGTTTGCGCGGCAACCCGAAGCGGCAATGTTTCAAGTGATTTCAGCATCACCCAAGCATTAAAGGCGCTAATGGCAGCGCCGGTTTGACGGTAAAAAGGTAAAAACACATCTTCGACAAAGCTGGCCTTGCCAAGAACCGCACCACCAAGCAACCGACCCTGACCGTCAATATGTTTGGTGGTTGAATAAATAACAATATCAGCCCCCAATTCCAACGGCTTTTGGTAAAGCGGCGAGGCAAAAACATTATCGACCAGAACAAGCGCGCCAGCATCATGGGCAAGATCACAAACCGCAGCAATATCAACAAGTTCAAGAACCGGGTTTGACGGGCTTTCCAGAAACACCAGCTTGGCAGGCGTTGCCAATGCGGCTTGCCATGCGGCAAGGTCAGTGCCGTCAATCAGCTCGGTTTTCACCCCCCATTTTGGCAGGATTTTTGTCAAAATTGCATGGCAGGCGCCAAAAAGCGCCCGGCTGGCCACAACACGATCACCGCTTTTAAGCTGGCATGCCAAGGCACCAAAAACCGCCGCCATGCCGGTTCCGGTCGCGCGGCAAGCCTCGGCACCTTCAAGAAGCGCCAATCGCTGTTCAAACATTTTGACCGTCGGATTGCCATAGCGTGAATAGACAAATGTATCAATTTCATCGCGAAACGCCGCCGCCGCCTGTTCAGCCGAGTCATAAACAAAGCCCGAGGTCATATAAAGCGCTTCTGAGGTTTCTCGATTTTCAGAACGATTATGGCCACCACGAACCAGTTTTGTGGCGATTTGATAATCCTTATCAGTCACGATGATTAATCCTGTTCCAAAGCTTGATGGTTTTGGGTCATTTCCGGCAGAATCACCGCCTGACCCACAATCCGATTGCCATTATCCATGACCATAACCGGATTGCCATATAAAATATAACCTTCGGCAAGAACGTCAGAAACACGCTGACAAAAGGCGGCGTCATCGACACCACTTAAAAAGCGATATGATTTTTTCATGTCGAGAATCCTCAAAACCGTCATTTGTGACGCAATCACTGCTGAAAGATCACAATTGCGAAGGTTTAATCTGATAGGCCAATAAGGTCAATCGCGCGGGGCATGCTTGCTTAAAATTCGTTGCAATGTGCGGCGATGCATTCTTAGCCGGCGCGCGGTTTCTGATACATTGCGTCCACATTGTTCATAAACGCGCTGAATATGTTCCCAGCGCACCCTATCCGCACTCATTGGATCTTGCGGTGGTGGTGGCATTTCATCACCCGATTGCGTTAATGCTGCGGTGATCTGATCAGGATCAGCCGGTTTTGGCAGATAATCTAGCGCGCCAGCTTTGACCGCCGCCACCGCCGTGGCGATATTGCCAAAACCGGTTAGCATCACGATTCGGCAATCGGCGCGTTTTTTGCGCAATTCCTGAACCAAGGTCAGGCCGGTGCCATCTTCAAGCTTCATATCAAGAATGGCATAGGCAGGTGGAGTTTTGCGCACCATCTCGACGCCTTCTTGAACAGTGCCGGCATCCATGACCTCGAACCCGCGCACTTCCATGGCGCGGCGCAGCCGGCCGCGAAGCGGCGCATCATCGTCAAGAATCAGTAAGGTTTTATCCGTCACAGCTATGCCCACCCAAACCAGTTTATCAGTCTAACAACCCTAATCTTGTCGATTCAGCCCTTGTCGATCCAACTTAGATCCCAATCAACCAAATGCCGCATCCGTTACAAGGCTGAACGCGGTACCCATAATTCAACCAGCCCGCCGCCGCCAGCCGCATTGCCAAACTGCACCGAGCCGCCAATCGATTCGAGCAGGCTTCGCGCAATAAACAGACCAAGGCCACGATGCCCACCGGTTCCTTTGCGGCTACTATTCCAGGGCTGGCCCGCCTGCGCCAGAATCGAAGCCGAAAATCCCGGGCCGTCATCCCGAATTTCAATGCGAATATTATCGCTTATCCAATCTATATGGATATTGACCTCACGAACTGCAAATTGTTTGGCATTTTGTAATAGATTTTCCAGCGCATGAACCCATTCAGGGCGTTGTTTCACCAACGGAATTTCAAGATCGTCTGTGCCGCTATTGGTCACGACAAAATTGATCGCATCAGTGCCAAGCCGCTGATAAACCACCTCATTCACAAGAAGCGTTACCGGCACTGGCGGTTCTTCGGCAATGGCACGGCGACCTTGAACCACATCAAGCTCGCTTAGAATCACACGGCAGCGTTCAATTTCGGCACGAAGAAGCTGGATATCTTCATAAATCGGATCATCGGGCGAAATGTCACGCGCCAGTTCATGGCCAATCACGGTAATGGTGTTTAATGGCGATCCAAGCTTATGCGCTGCTGCGGTTGCCAAAGACCCAAGCGCACGCACCTGCTGTTCTTCGGCAATGGCCAATCTTGCTTCGGTCAATGCGGTCGATAAGCGGCGTGCGTTTGATGCAACCCACCATGTATATCCACCCAGAAAACAGCTTGATAAAATCAACGCCATCCAAACCCCAGCAAGATAATAGGGCGGAAGTTCAACCATCGCTTGCCATGCAAGCGGATGATTGAAAAAAGCCAGAAAACTGACCGAGGCGGCAACCAGACCAATCAACATCAAGGTTGATTTGCGCCGTAACACGGCTGCCGACACCACTACCGGCGCCAGAATCATAACCGAAAACGGATTTAACAAGCCGCCTGTTAGGTAAAGAAGCGCTGCTAGCTGCACCACATCAAATCCAAGCGCAAAGGAATTATGCCGATGGCGTTGACGGCTTTGCGGGCTTTGCATGATTTGCCACAGATTCACTGCGACCGACAGGCTAATCACAAACAGCGCTGGCAATAATGGCAAATCAAGCTGCAAAAACAGGTGGGTGAATAAAAGCGCTGCGCCTTGGCCAATGATCGCCACCCACCGGATGGTCAAAATCACCCCGACATCAATGGTGCTGTCAAAACCGGCATCGGCATCTTCGTAATATTGCCGAATCATTATTTTATGTCCTTTATTTTTGCCAGTTTCTAGCCTGCATTAGACATCAAGATTAGCCACCCGAAGCGCATTTTCCTGAATGAAGTTACGCCGCTCTTCAACCGCTTCGCCCATCAGGGTCGAAAAGGCATTATCGGCTTCATCTTCCTGGTCAATAGTCACTTGCAGCAAAATCCGCTGTTCAGGATCAAGCGTTGTTTCCCAAAGCTGGCTTGGGTTCATCTCGCCAAGACCCTTATAGCGCGAAATTTGCGCGCCTTTACGGCCAGTCTGGAAAATGAGCTGCGACAATTCGGATGGGCCATTAATGGTGATCTGCTGGTTGGCATATCGCAAACTGGCAGGCTTGCCATAAATGGTTTGCAAATGGGTTGCCGCCTCATTAAGCCGGCGGGCTTCGCCAGTTGCAACGATGCGCCGATCAATAACATGGCGTTCGGTAATTCCCCTAAGGCGGCGTTGAACGACAATTGCAGGGCCATTATCGGTTTGTTCAATCATGCCCGACCAGCCTTTTTCAAGACTATCCGCCTTGGCCTCAAGCCGGTTGGCAAGATCCTCAGCAGCCTTGGCATTATCCAGCATCGCCGGATTGATCAAACCAGCAATGGCAGCCTGTTCAATCACATCGCGATTACCAAGCTGGCGACCAACCGTTTCAATAAGCCGGCTTGTCGCCACCGCCAGATTGGCAACATCGACAAGATCGGCACCGGCCATCTGATTGCCATCAGCTGTAATCAGAACAGCATCTTTCAAGCCGGCATCCATCAAATAAATATCAAGGTCGCGCTGGTCTTTTAGATAGACTTCAGATTGACCGCGCTTGGCACGAAACAAAGGTGGCTGGGCAATGTAAAGATAGCCCTTTTCAATCAAGGGCCGCATATGGCGGAAAAAGAAGGTCAAAAGCAATGTACGGATATGGCTCCCATCAACATCCGCATCGGTCATGATGATGACTTTGTGATAGCGGATTTTTTCAACATCCATCTCAGCATTGCCAACACCCGCACCAAGCGCGGTGATCAGTGTGCCAATTTCAACCGATGACAGCATTTTATCAAGCCGCGCCCGTTCAACATTCAAGATTTTGCCGCGAAGCGGTAAAATGGCCTGATTGGCGCGATCACGCCCCTGTTTTGCTGACCCACCGGCCGAATCACCCTCAACCAGAAAGACTTCAGATTTTGCCGGATCACGTTCCTGACAATCAGCCAATTTTCCCGGAAGGCTGGCAATATCCATAACCCCTTTACGCCGTGTCAGATCACGCGCCTTGCGCGCCGCTTCGCGTGCGGCTGCCGCTTCATAGGCTTTTGACACAATCCGCTTGGCATCGGCGGGATGTTCTTCAAACCATTGCGTCAGGCAATCGGCAACGGCATTTTCCACCACTGGCCGAACCTCGGACGAAACCAATTTATCTTTGGTCTGTGATGAAAATTTAGGATCCGGAACCTTGACCGAAACAATCGCTGTTAAGCCTTCGCGTGAATCTTCGCCGGTTAACTGCACCTTTTCCTTTTTGGCAATGCCGCTTCGCTGGGCATAATTATTAACCACACGCGTCATCGCCCCGCGAAAACCGGCAAGATGCGCACCGCCATCACGTTGCGGGATATTATTGGTAAAGCAAAGCGTGTTTTCATGGAAAGAATCCGTCCATGCCAATGCCAGTTCAACCGCAATGTCATCGCGTTCGCTATTGGCGATAATCGTGGGGTGAAGCGAATTGCGCGACCGGTTTAAATAGTCAACAAAGGCCGACAGGCCGCCATCGAAATAAAATTCGGATACAGCGCCCTCGGCGGTGCGTTCATCGGCGAGCCGAATCCGAACGCCGCTATTCAAAAAAGCCAGCTCGCGAAGCCGATGTTCCAATGTGCTGAATTCAAAATTAATATGCGCAAAAATTTCGGTCGATGGCATGAAAGTAACATGCGTGCCGCTTTGACCAACAGCGTCACCGATGATTTCTAACGGCCCCGCAGCTTCGCCCATTTTAAAGGTGATTTGATGCTGTTTTTCATTACGGAAAATCACCAATTCCAGCCATTCGGACAAGGCATTGACAACCGACACGCCAACACCATGAAGGCCGCCTGAAACCTTGTAGGAATTATTGTCAAACTTACCACCAGCGTGAAGCTGGGTCATGATGACCTCGGCTGCTGAAACGCCTTCTTCGGTATGGATATCAACCGGAATACCGCGGCCGTTATCAGTCACCGTTACCGACCCATCGGCATTCAGCTTTACAATGACAATATCGCAATGACCGGCAAGCGCCTCGTCAATGGCATTATCAACCACCTCATACACCATATGATGAAGGCCTGACCCATCATCGGTGTCGCCGATATACATTCCCGGGCGTTTACGCACCGCATCAAGACCACGAAGGACCTTGATCGAATCGGCACCGTAATCTTCTCCTGCGATCGGGGTTTCATCGTCAGTCATCATATCACCTCAAAAATTGGTGTTTCGCCAGCAATCTTTGCTGGCAAAATCTTCACAAATTGTGCTGTTTTCGAAAGCTCTTTAAATTGTCCATCATCGGTACCGCTGTACCAGCATTGGCCGCCAAGCGATTGTACCGCGTCAAACAACGCGCCGCGCCGCTTGGCATCAAGATGTGCCGCCACATCGTCAAACAACATGACCGGCACCCGCCCAAGCCGCCGATCCTGCAATCGGGCATGCGCCAAAATCACCGCAATCAGCATGGCCTTTTGCTGTCCTGTCGATGCGCGATTTGCCGGTACCTGATTGGCAAGATGCAAAGCCTGAAATTCACTGGCATGCGGGCCGGGCATGGCAAGATCACCATTCAGCCTTGCCGTACGGGCGGCAAGCATCAATTGATCTTCAACCGCAAGCGCAGGCATATCCGATAACCAGTTTTCGGCATCACCGCCAAGCAATAGCTCAACCCCGGGAAAGCCAAACCAGCCACGCGCCGCTTCTTGGTTTAGCGCCTTGATCAGCGATTGCCGCGCAGCGGTCACTGCCACCGCAGTTTCGGCAAGAACCGATTCAAGCGCGCTGAACCATGACTCATCACCACGTTGTTCGGTTAGCAGATGCGCGCGTTGACGAAGCGCCTTTTCATAGCGCGACATGCGGCCAATATGCGCCGGATCAAACGCAATCACCAACCGGTCAAGAAAGCGCCGCCGCGCCGCCGGACTGTCCAGAAAAATACCATCCATCTGCGGGGTCAGCCATGACACCGCCAAACGGCTGCCAAGATCAGCCTGTGAAACCGTTACGCCTTCAAGACGCATGATCCGGTTGCCCTGTTTTGCCGATGGCGGAACGCCCGTGCCAATTTGCACAGTGCCATCTTCATTTTCCAGCGTCGCCGCAACAGCCCAATCAAGCCGGTCAGCATCATCATTATCGGCAATGCCGGATGTGGTCTCAAAACCGCTTGCCCGATAAGCCAGATGTTCGGTTTTGGCGCGCCGCATGCCACGCCCGGGTGCCAGTAATGACACCGCTTCCAATAGATTGGTCTTGCCAGCACCATTATCGCCAAGAATCACCAATTGACCCGCATGGATGGCAAGATCGGCTTGTTGGTAATTACGGAAATGATCCAGTTTTAGACGCGACAGCCAACTGCGTTTAGACGCATTCGCATTATCAACCTCAAGGGCAACAACCGGTTTTATCTTTGGCGAAACGCTAGTCAAATGTCACTCACACGCGCATTGGCATCAAAACAAACAAGCTCGCTTCATCACCCGGGGCGCGCACCAAACTTGGCGACCCCTGATCAGCCAGCGCAAATTCAATCATATCGCTATTCACCTGACCGGCAATATCCAACAGATAACGCGCGTTAAAGCCAATTTCCATTTCAGGGCCATCATAGCTGACTTCTAATTCTTCGGTCGCGCTTGAGGCATCGGTATTGCTGGCAGATAAGGTTAAAACACCTGACCTTAGACCCATTTTAACCGACCGCGACTTTTCTGAAGCAATTGTCGATACACGATCAACCGCGGCAGAAAAGGCGCTGACATCAACCTGCATGATGCGGTCATTTCCAACCGGAATAACACGCGTATAATCAGGGAATGTGCCATCAATCAATTTACTGGTCAGGCGCACAACGCCAAACCGGAATTCAGCCCGTGTTTCGGACAGGCCGATAAGAACATCACCGTCAAAATCATCAAGCAGCTTGCGCAATTCGTTAACGGCTTTGCGCGGCAAAATAATTGACGGCATTTGCGCGGCACCTGACGGCAATGCCTGACGGGTCATCGCCAAACGATGCCCATCGGTTGCCACGGCGCATAATTCACCGGATTCGGCCTTGTGAATATAAATACCATTCAGGTAATAACGCGTTTCTTCAGTCGAAATGGCAAATCTTGTAGCATCAATCAAATCGCGCATATCAGCGGCGGTGAGCGAGAAATTCACCGGCAATTCATTGCTGCTGATCGCCGGAAAATCTTCAACCGGCAAGGTTGGCAGCCGAAAGCTAGAGCGTCCGGCGCTAACCATGGCATGACCGTCATTGACCGCAATTTCAACTTCGGCACCATCGGGCAATTTACGGGCAATGTCATAGAGCAGATGCGCCGACATGGTGGTTGTACCGGATGTCATCACCGAACAACCAACTTCGGTGGCAATATCCATATCCATATCGGTTGCCGTTAGCGATAATTCACCCTCTTCGGCACGAAGCACGACATTGGCAAGAATGGGAATTGTATTGCGCCGTTCAACAACGGATTGCACATGACCCAGGGGCCGCAATAAGCTCATACGATCAATGGTCAGTTTCATCAGCTTTCTCTACTTTTAGGGCAGTTGTCGTATTTTTACTATGCCGGTTTCCGGCCAATCCACGCTTTCTACAAAATATAGCATGAGATTAACAAACAAGCATCAAAATATTGAATTTTTACCGATTCGCGCCCGACATAGCGCGGCGCCGGATTCAGCCATGAAAAAAGCCGATTTCTAGCCCGCTAGAATTGATTTTAACAGCTGCACATCTTCGGCAAGCTGACCATCACTTTTCGACAGTGACTCGATGGTTTTGACAGCATGCATCACCGTTGTATGGTCACGCCCACCAAATTGCCGTCCGATATCAGGATAGGATAGCGAGGTCAGGTTTTTCGCAAGATACATGGCCACTTGCCGTGGCCGCGCAATATCGCGTGACCGACGCGCCGAGAACATTTCGCTTACCCGAACATCATAATGTGCGGCAACGCGTTTCTGGATCGCATCAACACTGACCTGCCGGCTGCTTGCGCGAAGCAGATCGGCCAATAATTCAGCCGAGCTTTCAATGGTGATTTCCCGGCCAACAAGGATGGCATGCGCCAAAATGCGGTTTAACGCACCTTCGAGTTCGCGAACATTGCTGACAATGCGATGCGCCATAAATTCCAGCACTTTATCGGCAATTTGCACCGGTGCATGCTCGGCCTTTGACTGCAAGATGCCAAGCCGCAATTCATAATCGGCAGGATGGATATCAGCCACCATGCCCCAGCCAAGACGCGAGCGGAGCCGCTCTTCCATACCTTCAAGATCGGTTGGTGATTTATCGGCTGAGATGATGACTTGGCGGCCATCTTCGACAAGCGAATTAAATGTGTGAAAAAATTCTTCTTGGGTTGAGTCCTTGCCACTGATGAATTGCACATCATCAATCATCAACACATCAACCGAACGGAACTGTTCTTTGAATGACATCGTATCGCGAAAGCGCAAAGCGCGAACAAAGCGATACATGAATTTTTCAGCCGACAGATATAAAACCTTGCGCGATGGTGATTGCTGGCGGATATGCCAGGCAATGGCATGCATAAGATGCGTTTTGCCAAGACCAACCCCGCCATAGAGAAATAGCGGGTTAAAGGCCACTTTCTCGCTTTCGGCGGTTCGGCGGGCAACGGCAAAAGCCAGCTCATTTGGCTTGCCAACAACAAAATTTGCAAATGTATAGCGCGGATCAAGACCCGCTTTCAGATCATCACGCCCTTCGGTTGCTGATCCGGTGATCGCCGAATGTGCCGCAGTTGGTGCCTGTTTCTGTTCGCTTAGCCGATGTGGTTGGCCGTTGCGGGCACGATTGCTGGCAAGCCGCACCTCAACATGCCGAATCGCCGGTGATACATCATTGAATTCAGCCGCCGAGATCACCCGCAACCGATCGGCATATTGGCTGCTAACACGTTCACGCGCCAAGGTTGATTCGGCCTCAAGGGTCAAGGTGCCATCTTCAAGACGGCTGATGCGCAAAGGCTTGATCCAGTGACGCCAAGCGGCATCACCAATATCTTTTCGCATTCGCAGATTTACCCGGCCCCAGCAAGCCTCAATTGCCTGATCGGCGCTTGCGGTTGATGCTCGCGATGCTGGTGGGGCTGATGCTGTATGGTCACGCCCGCTACTATCTTGTGGATAAGAGGCTGGCTTTGTATCGGGATTGTTCGACATATCACCAGACATCTGCAGAGCCTCCAACGGGTTTCGGTTAATTTTGCCCTAATTGGAGGTTGGCTAAGCAGCGAATGCTGCGCCCGGAACCCACTTCAAGGATGAAAACACAGTAACGATTTTTTGGCCCTTGTTGCAAGAGACCAAAGCCCGTCGAAAACAAAATAAACTTGCCAAAAGTGCAGTTATTTTTATTGACATAAACCTTGCGCGAAAACCGTCAATTCATCGAAAAATTGAACACAATCAATTGCCGAATCGCAAATAGATGATCTTGCGTGCGAAACCCTATCGCTAACTGCTGTTGATCTGCTGCGCGCGCTAACCGCCAGATCATGGCATGACTCGAATATTGAGTCTCAAAAACCGGCAAAAAAAAGCCCGCCCCTCATTTCGAGGAGCAGGCTTTTGAGTCATATAATGCGAATCGCCGGTTCGGCGATCGGCAGGTTACGCTGCGAGGGCTTTGACGCGCGCCGCAAGGCGTGAAATTTTGCGTGATACGGTATTTTTATGAAGGATACCACGTGATACGCCGCGCTGCATTTCCGGCTGAGCCTGACGAAGTGCTTCACGTGCCACAGCAGCATCGCCTTCAGCGATTGCCGTTTCGACTTTTTTCACAAAAGTGCGGATCCGGCTCATACGGGCGCCATTAATTAAGGCGCGGTTGGCGTTGCGGATGATCCGCTTTTTAGAAGACTTGTGATTTGCCATCGGGTTTTTACGTCCCTGTCGTTCGATAAATACTTAACTGAAGCGGGCTTATAAGCTTTTTTTGCTATCATCGTCAAGCGCTTTTGCCAACATGCCGTGATGTGACTTTTAACGCCAGCCTTGGCTGTAGCGCCCAATGCAGCCTTTGGTCATGGCTATCGCGGTTGCAACATTAGCCGCCAAAGCGCCCCGCGTGCCGTTTGCACCTTGCCAATCACCAGCTTTTCCGCGTCGCGAACCCAATTTCCAGCACCACCGGCCCAGCCAAGCTGAGCCAAGGTCTGGCCATAAAATTCCATGATGTCATTTTCATCTGCCGCTGTTGACGCAAAAATCATAACGATACGGCCATTTGGCGAATCAAAGGCAAAACCTAATTCAGGCTCGATTTGCCAGCCCTGCATAATCGGCACATCACCTGCCCACCGGTGCTGCTGCGTTTCAGCTTTGGCAGGTTGGCTAATCAGAAACTGGCCACCGATCAGCGTCAGCATCATCAAAGCCGTGATGAAACCGCGGGTTAACGCTGATGCTTTTTTATGACTGAACAGATTCATGTGAATTTACCGCTATTGTTTGGTTGCGTGCTGACTATAAACCTAGCGGTGAAACCTAGCCTTGGCAACGAGAACAGTAAAAACTGGATCGGCCAGACTGGATCAAGGTTTTAATCGGTGTGGCACAAACTGGGCAAGGTTTGCCAGCGCGGCCATAGACCGCAAGACGCTGGACGAAATAACCAATTTCACCGCCGGGTTGAACGTGATCGCGAAGCGATGTGCCGCCATCCTCAATCGCAGCTCGTAGAACCGTAACAATCGAATTGGCAAGCCGCGCGGCACGTTGACCGCGAATTGAGCCCGCCTTGCGCCGCGGCGAAATCCGCGCATAGAACAAAGCCTCACTCGCATAGATATTGCCAATTCCAGCCACCAAATGCTGGTTTAACAGCGCGTTCTTGACCGGGCCGGTTCGGCCTTTGAAAACAGCTTGAAGATGCGCGCCAGAAAATTCATTACCAAGCGGTTCTGGCCCCATGCCGGCCAGTAATTTATGGTCAGCCATCGCCGATTCGGCAAAAAGATCAATCCAGCCAAAACGGCGCGGGTCATTTAACACAACATAGGAGACCCCACCCTGATCATCTGCCGGTGCCATTTCCAGTATGAAATGATCATGTTTGCCAAGCACTGGCTTGTCTTTATGGATGCGTATCGAACCTGACATGCCAAGATGAAGCAAAAGCACCTCGCCATTATCAAGCATCATCATCACATATTTGCCGCGCCGCGAAAGGCGGGTAAATTGGCGTCCGGTAAGGCGTTCAGCCAGATTTTCAGGTAATGGCCAGCGCAAATCCTTGCGGCCAACAAAAGCCGATAACACAGCTCGCCCCTGCAAAGCGGGGACCAAAGCCAGCTTGACGGTTTCCACCTCGGGCAATTCAGGCATTAGACGATCTCTGCTGCAAATGGCACTGAAATGGCAATAACCGTATAGTGACAGACCAAAGCGTTAAATGAATTGGTGAAGATCATTTCGAAATTGACTCCAGACTGATATAGATAGACTTGCATTTCGCAATATTAGGATTTCGATCATGACAGACCCTGCTTTTGACAAAGCGGATCAGACCATATCACAACCGCGCAATGCGGATCGTGATGACGATACCATAGATTTTGGCTTTCGCACCATCCAGCGTGCCGACAAAGCGCGCATGGTGCGCGGCGTATTTGATTCGGTTGCCGATCGTTATGACATTATGAATGATGTGATGAGTGGTGGCATTCACCGGCTGTGGAAAGCAGCGATGATTGACTGGATGGCACCGCAACCGCATCACAAGCTGATTGATCTTGCCGGCGGCACTGGCGATATCAGTTTGCGGTTTTTGCGCGGCGGCGGCGGCGGGGCCTGTATTACTGATATCAATCACGCCATGCTTGAGGCGGGGCGTGGGCGGCGTGATTTGCAGCGTCTGGCGCATCGGCTTAGCTGGTGTGTTGCCAATGCCGAATCACTTCCGTTTGATGATCATAGCGCTGATTTTGTGACCATTGCCTTTGGGTTGCG
>Ga0206131_10003000_pt1 | contig 19823 bp, 20 predicted proteins | sample Helgoland_Spring_FD_148636 | JGI IMG/M metagenome (GOLD analysis project Ga0206131, IMG submission 148636) | Pelagic subsurface seawater microbial communities from Kabeltonne, Helgoland, North Sea - Helgoland_Spring_Bloom_20160517_1 | ecosystem: Environmental > Aquatic > Marine > Epipelagic ...
TGTAAAACCCCTATACATAATTTCAACGGATAATTTTTTCTGAACTAAATACAGCTCATTTAATGAGGTGATTTCAAGTTCTCCTCTAGCGCTTGGCTTAACCTTTTTCGCCTGCTTTATTACAGAATTCGGATAAAAATAAAGGCCTACTACTGCATAATTACTTTTGGGTTTTAATGGTTTTTCCTCTAATGACAATGCATTACCCTTTCTATCAAAATCTACAACACCATAACTTTTAGGATCATTAACATAATAGCCAAAAATAGTTGCTTTCTTATTTCTAGAAGTATTAATAACAGCATTTGATAATAACTCGGTCAATCCATGGCCATAAAAAATGTTATCGCCCAATATTAAACAAACATTATCTGTACCTATAAAATCTTCTCCAATTATAAATGCTTGAGCTAAACCATCAGGATTAGGCTGCTCGGCATAAGAAAGTTTTAATCCCAAATCACTTCCATCTCCAAATAATTTTTGAAAATTAGGAAGGTCATGTGGGGTAGATATGATCAATATTTCATTAATTCCTGCAAGCATTAAAACAGATAAAGGATAGTTTATCAAAGGCTTGTCATATATAGCTAATAGCTGTTTAGAAACTGTTTTTGTGATTGGATACAATCTTGTGCCTGATCCTCCTGCTAATATTATTCCTTTCATTTTATTTTAATTTTTTTTACCTCAAAAAAGTCCAACGAAGTATTTTTCTTAAATATATTTTGTCTAAATACACAAAACTTTTCATTTAATAAATGAGTACTCAAGAAGAGAATCTGATAAGCCAAAACAGCTGTACCCCATTTTTTCAAGCTTTTCAATTGCTTTCTTTGTTTTCTTTTTTCCGTCCTTTTCAAAGTGAGGATGAAACTCTACTAAAATTTGTTTTATGTCAATATTATTTTTTTGAATATGATCAATAACTTCATATTCAGCTCCCTCAATGTCCATCTTCAAAAGATCTAATTTTGAATGATTATTATCTTTCATAATGTTACTAAGGGAATCAAATTTTAAATCAATTGAATTTGAATTGTTAATTGTTTTTATATCATGAATGCTACCACTAACATGATTATTATTTGTTGGTAAATAAAATTTTCTTGAACCTTTCTCTTTAGCTACCCCAATGGGTGAAAAAACAAAGTTTTGCGTGGTTACATTTTCTTTTACCCATACTACTGATTTAGGAGTAGGATCAAAAGCAAATACCTTACATCCATATCTATCCATTATTCCTTTATCAAAGCTAATATCTTCTCCTATGCCTATAGAATACGCAATAGATGATTTATCAATACTATTTTGTGCCAAATAAAAACCCCCATACTGGTTACCGAACCATTGCTTTGAAATTTTATTGATGTTGATAGAAATATATTTACCCTCAAAAAAATATTTTATTTTTTTTAAAGTCTTGATCATAAATTACCTAATTTATTTTAATTATATCCTCAAAAAAATAATCCCGTATTTTTCTTTCAAAATCTGAAAGTCTTGTCTTAAAAGTTTTGTCTTTGTTTGAATTCAATAATTTTTTCTTGAATGTGCTTTGATGTTTAACTAGTTCATTTAAGTAGGGCAAATAAATTTTATTTTTTATGATGCCCCCTGTGCTAACAAAAACCCGATTTAAATTAGTTTTGAATTGATTAGGACTAACTTGATATAATTTTGAAAAATGATAAAAAATTAAAATATCGTCATCTATTAAAATTTTATCTCCTTTGATTTTAATTGAATATTTTTTAATATTCCAAGGGGCTAAATTAGCTCCTTTAGTTTCTATTATTTTAACGCTTTTATATTTTTCTTTCCATGAATCTAGATATTTTTGATCACCGTACTTTTGTCCGTCAAGGTATCCAAAACACCAATTTGAGCAATCAACCATCCATTCTTCAAGACACTTCATCCCCTCCGGAGTTGTTTTGAAATTGATCCATCCTGCGTTAAACTTTCCATATTTTTTTTGATGTAAACTTAACCAGTGAAAATTATGTTTTGTTATGCCTACAGATGCGTCTTTTAATTCATCGAAAATTGATTGTGGATCTGAAAAAAAATATAAATCAGAATCTAAATAAGTTATAGAATCTATTTGTTTTTCTTTTTGAATTATGTAGTGGCAAATAAAGCCTTTAGATGTGAAATAATATTCTGGTTTTGTTCTTTGTGCTTTGGTTTTCTTTAACTCAAAGTATTTATTTTCAACTTCATTTAATTTGATAATACTTACTCTTTTATTTACTGTTTTCTGTAATAACTTATAGCAGTCTTCATCCATAGCAACTACATAAATAAAACAATTAGGATTTACTTTTAACAACGAATCTATCATTGTTAAACCTTGGGCTATGTAATACGAATCAAATAATGTGCAAAAGATCATTTTAAATTAGCTTTTTCCCATTTTAAAGTTTCTTTTATGGCATCCTGAATTGGAGTGAGTTTAAAGTCAATAAGTGATTTCAATTTATTGTTATTAACAACAGGAGGAATTGTATCATAAGTTATATTTTGTGATTCAGAAACAGTAATCATATTTGGCAATTGTTCTTTAATTTTTAAGGAAAGATCTAATAGACTGAAGTTGGAGTCTGAAGCTATGTTTAAAATGCAGTTTGTGTTAACTTTCTCAAATACTTTCCAAAATATTTCGGCGAGGTTTTTTGAGAATATATAGTTTTTATTTGCATTATTAGAAAATATTTTAACAGGTATGTTTTTTAGTGTATTACGAATAGCAATGTTTATAAAACCATTTGCTTCACTCTCATGATACAAACCAAAAACATTTGATAATCTCAATATTTTATAATTTATTGAATTTGTTTTTGAGGCTAAGATTAAATAATTTTCTATTGTTTTAAGTAGAACTCCATAGGAATTTTCCTGAAAAGGTAACGTGTCTTCTTGATAGATTGATTCGTTAGAAGAGCCATAAACCGTACCTGCAGAGCTAAGTATTGTTATTTCCTTAATATTATTTTCTAAAGAATTTTCAATTAATTTTATAAATGAGATTAAATAGGTGTTTATATCAGAAATAATATTTTCATTAGAAATCGATGGAAAAGAAGGGCCAAGAAATAAAAATATTTTTGTTATTCTTTCTTCTTTCAAGGTCTTCCTTACAAGGGCTTGGTCATTAAATTCTGCGGTAATGTGTTTGTCTGAAAACTGAAAATCTTTAGCTCTACTTAAGCTAATAATATTTAAGTTTTTTATATTATATCGGCTTTGAATTCCTAAAATATTTTTAGAAATGAAGCCTGTACCAATTACAAGTATGTTTTGAAGTTCATTCATTAATATAGGCTTTTAAACGAAGTAATAAAATTGAATAGATTATAACAAAATTTGTTAGTGTTGCAAATTTGAAATTAGAATCATACTAAATACTTGCTTCTAAAATGCATTTTAAGTGATTTGGAAAATCATACTTTTGAATTGTATTAAGTGATTTTGAAATAATTTTTTTTCTTTTATTTTCATTTTTGATATAATAATCTATTTTATTTTTCATCTCATGAAGATCTTCAAACATTACAATATCATAGTCTTCTTTAAAATAATTATTTATAAAAGGAAGTCTTTTACATAATTGTAATGATTCGCAGGCTGGAATTTCAAAAGCTCTAATATTAATACCGTCTTTTAAGTTCTCATAATCGTTTTGAAAAAGATTTATTACAATTTTTGATTGCTTTATTTTATTGTAATATTCATCTCCCCAGAGTCCGTTTCTAAAAATCTGTTTAAATTTATATTTTTCAGGCACAGCTTCAATGCCAAAACCGTAAAATTCGATTGATTTATAATTCAAAAATAAAAATTCTAAATAATCCCATCTATTTGAATGAATTTTAGCAACTGACCCAATAAACAAAACATCAATATTTTTTCCTTTTGTGTTTTTAATTGAAACAATTTTTTTGAGTGGTATTGCCTGTGGTATTTTGAGAAATTTTTTAGGTTGTGTCTTAAAAAAAGGTCTGTAATCTTCTCCAGAAGCTATTAAATCAAAATTATGTAATGTTTTATTAGGCCTAGAATTATAATTCAACTGATTTGGAAATAACCCAAACCACTCTATTGAGATAATACCATTTTTTTTTAGTTGCTTTAGGAATTTATTTGTTATTGTAGGATTTAATTCTGTATAATAAAATTTTATATTTTTCTTTTTTAGTTCTTTTAAAATTTGAGAGTACAGCAAAAAATTATCTAAAAATCCGAAAATGAAATTATATGAATAAAAAAAATATTTGTAATATTTTGAAGAATACAGCCATTTATAATTAAAAAAATAATGCATTCTAAAGTTAAAATATGGTTCAATTCCAATCTCTTTGAACCCAGTCATCAAACCTTGTAAATTTACAGATTTATCAAATACTTTTTTATTGAAATCATTACTTTTAGAAGCCTCCCTATGAATTTCTCTTGGTAAATTCCAATGAATAAAAATTTTATCTTTCATTAAAAAATGATTTTATCGCACTTGAAATTATTAAAATATCTTTTTGATTTAAATGCTCTGAGATGGGAAGGCTTAAAATTTGGGAATCATACTTCATGGAATAAAAGTTTAAAGTAGATTCTTTATAATTTTCATAAGCTTTCAGTTTAGGTAATGCTATTGGATAATGTATGCCTGTATCAATTCCATTTTCTTTTAAATAAAATTTTAAATCATCTCGTCTTTCTGTTCTTATAACAAATTGATGGAATACTGATTTAGCCCATGTCTCGATTTTAGGTAAATAAATTTGATTTATTTTATTAAGTTCACTTTGATATATTTTTGCATTTGTAATTCTCCTTAAATTCATTTCATTTAAATGTTTAAGCTTTAAATTTAAAACAGCTGCCTGAATACTATCTAACCTTGAGTTTCTTCCCTCAAATTCATGGTTATATTTTTCAATTCTACCATGGTTTGCAATCATTTTACATTTTTTAGCTAAAATCTCATTATTTGTTAAAATAGCTCCCGCATCACCAAAAGCACCGAGATTTTTACCAGGGTAAAAACTGAAAGCGGCTATGTCACCTAGACCTCCTGTGATCTGATTTTTATATAATGCTCCATGAGATTGAGCACAATCTTCAATAATTGAGATTTTATTCCCTTTAATTATATTTTTAATGCCGTCTATGTCACACGGATGACCATATAAGTGAACGGCTATTATTGCAGATGTATTTTTATTAATCTTATCTTTTATGCTTTTTAAACATATTGTGTAGTTCTCTTTATTACAATCTGCGAAAATTACTTTATGTCCGGATCTTGTAACCGCCTCAGAAGTAGCAATAAAAGAGTTTGCAGGAACAATAATTTCACTAGACTTTGGTAGATTTAGTGCTTCTATACAAATCTCCAGCGCATCAGTGCAATTACCAACACCAATACAAAATTTCGTTTTACAATACCTGGCAAAATTCTTTTCAAACTCAATTTTGTCAGGACCATTAATAAATGACGATTTTTCAAAAATTTTATTTATTTTTTGATCAAACTCATTTTTAATAATTGAGTTAAAGAAATTTAAATCTTGAAACTTAATTTTTTTTGAATATTTTAATCTCATTATAGTCTAACTTCTTTATTGGTTTTTACAGATTCATATATTGCACTAATAATTTTTACGCTTTTTAATCCTTCTATGCCGTCAACCAATGTTGATTCATCATTTTTAAAGTCGTTTGCTATTTTTTGATATAATTTAACATGTCCAAAACCATAAACATCCTTTGGGTTTTCATTTAGGTAATCCATTGAAGAATTGACTTCTCCTAATATATTCCATGTATCAACTTTATTTGCTGCAAAACCACCAACTACGATAGTTCCCATTGAGCCAAGTATTGAAATAGACCCTTCTAAATCATTTGGCCTTGTGGCAGTTGTCGCTTCAATTAAGCCCAATGCGCCACTTTTAAACTTTAAAATTACTAACGCGGTATCTTCAGCCTCAATTTTAACTTGAGCTGTTTTACTTTTTGCAAATACTGATTCAACAGGTCCCATTAACCAATGTAATAAATCTATGTGATGACTCGCTTGATTGCTCAGAACACCACCATCCATGGCTAAAGTTCCTCTCCATCCGTCTTGGTCATAATATTTTTGATCTCTGCTCCATCTAACTCTAACAGTTCCCAAAAATAATTTTCCTAATTTTTTTTTCTGAATTGTCTCTTTTAATTCAGCTATTGCATTGTTATACCTATTTTGTTTAATGACAAACAATTTTATCTTGTTATTATTACAAGCTTCTATCATTAATTCAGCATCTTTATTGTTTAATGCCATCGGCTTTTCTACAATAATGTCTTTTCCGTATTTAGACAACTCAATTACATTTTTTGCATGATTCCCACTTTCCGTTAATACAGCAATTAAATCGATTTCCTCTTTTATCATCATTTCATGCATTGATGAATAGGGTATTACATTATATTTTTTAGCTATGTTTTGGGCTTTATTAAAATTAATATCACAAACCGCTTTAAGGGTTATTCCATCTACTAAATTATCGCCTAGAATATTTGAGTGTTTTTTTGATATTCTTCCGCATCCAACCAAACCAACTTTTATCATTTTAAATAATTTTTATACGTAAATTCAATTCCTTCATAAAGATTTATTGTCTTCTTCCACCCCAACTTAATTATTTTAGAACTATCTAAAAGTTTTCTGGGTGTCCCATCTAGCTTATAGGGATCGAATACTATTTTACCTTCAAAACTAGTAATTCTTGCTATCATTAGGCTCAGTTCTTTAATGGATATTTCTTCTCCAGATCCAACATTATATATAGATGCTGACAGTTTGTTTTCTAATGAAAATAAAACGGCTTTAGCTAAATCATCAACGTGAAGAAATTCTCTCAGTGGTTTGCCAGTTCCCCAAATAATAACTTGATCTAATTTGTTTTTCTTTGCTTCATGAAACTTTCGAATCAAGGCAGGTAAAACATGAGAGGTTTTTAAATCATAATTATCCCCAGGACCATACAAATTTGTGGGCATTAAAGAAACAAAGTCTTTATTAAATTGATTTCTGATCGATTCAATCAGTTTTACTCCAGCAATTTTAGCAATTGCATACCATTGATTGGATTCCTCTAGAGGACCAGTAAGTAAATATTCTTCTTTTAAAGGTTGAGGAGCCATTTTAGGATAGATACAAGAACTCCCTAGAAAAATAAATTTATCTACATTGTTTTCATGAGCCGCTTTTATGAGATTATTTTGAATCAATAGATTATCCATCAAAAACTGGTATTGATACTCACTATTAGCCCAAATTCCCCCTACTCGAGCTGCAGTATCAATGACAACATTGGGTTGTTGTTTTTTTAAAAACTCTTCTACTGCTTCTTGATTTCGAAGATCTAGATCACTTGATGACCTCCCTATCAAATTAGAGTATCCTTTGTTTTTTAATAAACGCCAGCAGGCAGAACCTACCATTCCATTATGCCCTGCAATATAAATTTTAGAGTCTTTATAAATCACTCAAAATACTTTTTAGTAGAATATCCTCCTTCTTTAAGATATTGATCTTTTTGCATCAAAATCAAATCTGAATTCATCATTTCACTAATTAATTCTTCAAGAGAATATTCTGGAACCCATCCCAGTTTATTTTTTGCTTTGGAAGCGTCTCCAATTAGTAAATCTACTTCGGTGGGTCTATAATATTTTGAATCTACTTGGACCACCTGTTTCCCTATTTCTAATTTATATTTAGGATTATTACACGCTTTTATAAATCCTTTTTCATTTTCACCCTTTCCTCTGAATTCAAGATCTACTCCAATGTGCTTAAAGCTCATTTTAATAAAGTCTCTAACACTTGTAGTTTTTCCAGTTGCAATAACCCAATCTTCAGGTTGATCAGCCTGAAGAATCATCCACATCATTCGAATATAGTCTTTGGCATGACCCCAATCTCTTTTTGCATCTAAATTTCCAATATAAAATTTATCCTGTTGACCAAGTGCGATTTTTGAAACCGCTCTTGTTATTTTTCTTGTAACAAAGGTTTCGCCTCGAATGGGGGATTCATGATTAAATAAAATTCCATTACAAGCAAAAATATTGTAAGCTTCTCTGTAGTTTACTGTAATCCAGTAAGCATACATTTTAGCTACAGCGTAAGGAGAACGAGGATAGAAAGGAGTTGTTTCAGTTTGTGGAACTTCTTTTACTTTTCCATAGAGTTCTGAAGTAGAGGCTTGATAAATCTTTACTTTATTTTCCATTTTTAATAATCTTACGGCCTCTAAAAGCCTTAACATTCCAAGTCCATCAACATTGGCGGTATATTCGGGAAGTTCAAAAGAAACTCCGACATGACTCATTGCTCCAAGATTATAAATTTCATCAGGTTGAACTTCCTGAAGAATACGGGTAATATTTAAACTATCTGTTAAATCACCATAGTGAAGGATGAAATTTTTATTATCAATATGTGGGTCTTGATATAAATGATCGATTCTTTCAGTATTAAATGAAGATGCTCTTCTCTTTATCCCATGAACAATATATTCTTTATTTAATAAAAACTCACTTAATAAGCCCCGTCTTGTCCTGTTACTCCCGATAATAAAGCTATTTTTCTTTTCATTATAAGTAAAGTTTTTTAGATGTTTTTTTATTAGTAATATCTCCTTTTAAAAATTGAACTCCTCTAACGTTTTTTTTTGCTTTGATAAGAAGTTTATTAAGATATTCGTATCCTATTATATGATGATTACTAAACTCTTTCATTAGTGTATATTGTAATTCTCCTAAAGCACATCCATAATCAGAAATAATTTTTCCCTTTTTGAGTACATATTATTTTTAATTAATTCAATTATTTTCAAGTTAAGATGTTTTGAATTTTCATGCCTGTTTTCTTTTTTTTACATAATTATATCATGATTACGAACTATTTTTTTCATTTATATTTTAAATTGTCGTTGTTGATTATAAACTGTATGTTTCAATTCCCAATTATTTTTGGAATCTTTTCCCCATAAATGTGGTGATCTAAATTTATCTATTGTATCAAAAAAAAGAGATTCGTCAATGTTTAAATATTGTATAAATTCTTTAAAATATCTATCAGGAAATTCACCATCAAATTTTTTTACCAATTTTACTCCTTCTTCTCTTGTTATTTTTCCATTTCTAATTTCTTGTGAAGCATCGTACGTTGCTCTTCCTATTCCAAATTTAATATATGTGGTATAAAAATGAAATGGAACAATTTTATCGTCTATTTCTGTATAACGGGAGTAAGTTCCAATTGATCTTTCATATGAAGGTTCAAAACCAGTATTATCAACTGAATAATAATAACACTCTTGAGGGTCCCATTTTTCAAAATAACCTAAAAAAGATACTTTTATTTCTTTCTCTAAAATTTCATTTCTTTTAAGGGGAATATATGGTCCAAAATCTGAAAATTGAAAATTTGTTTTTGCTAAAATTTCCTTTATTGTTGATCCACCAAACATTATTTTTAGAGGATCATCTATACTGAAAAAAGATAAATCCATAAATGGATCTATATTTTGATCAATTGGATTTCCATATTCTGCTTGATTTTCTCCATACATTACTAATTTGATTCCAAACTTTGAAGCAATTTTAGGACCAATGATTTTTTGCCCATGTATAAACGGTTGAAAAGGATGCCCAATATTCTCAAAAGCAAGTTTCGTTAAATGGCTATGGAGTTTTCCATTGGGAGTGTATAACAAACTGTCTATTCCCCCGACTCTTGCAAGGTTGTTGAAATTATTCCATCCTGCACGGGTAAAAATATTAGGAGCCCAAGTTATGGTTAAAGGGTTCATTCCGTATTTTGATTTTAAAAGATGGGCTGTAAAAGAACTGTCTTTACCACCACTACTAGGTACCAAAACATCATATTCTCCTGTTTTACTTCTGTAAGGTTCTAGAAGTTCAAATAATTTTTCTTCTCTATATTTCCAGTCTATCTCCTTTGTTTTAGTTTTATTAAAGTTACAAGCAGAACAAATTCCATTTTCATCGAACTGAATAGTACTTTTTATTTTGTTACTATTTTTCATTTCAACGGTAGAGTTTGGCCTTTGATTTGAAATGACACATTTTTTGCAAAATTTAACTTCTTTTGGTAACCCAAACAAAGGCTTGTTGTTTTTCATTATAAAATAAATTTATTACAGTCCTCTCTAGAAATTTCGTGTCTTTTAAATTCATGGCTTTCCTTATTATCAAAAATGAAACCATAATTGACATTTTGTTTCTCTAAGATGGATAAAGTAATTTGATTATATGTGAATTTATATCCAAAAGGATAACTAATTATTTTGAACTCTGGAGAATAATAATCAGACAGAGCATTAAATGATTTCTCAATTTCTGAAGCTTGATCCTTCTGACTTAAAGAGCTTAAAATCTGATGATTTATAGTATGAGAACCGATAATTTGACCACTCTTACTCATTTCATTTAATTGTTTTTGATTGAGATAAATTTCTGTGGAAATATCTTTAGAAATTCTATGTTTTATAAACAATTCATCTAAAACTGCTCTTGAATTACTATGGCTTAATTCATAATTAAATAACCGTTTTACTTTATATTCATAAGGTTCGTGGATAGAATATTTATAAATTTCGTTTTCTTGATTGGTTTCTCTATTTATTTCAAAAAATTCCAGGTATTCTAAACTGCTTTCATGAATAATTTTTGAGTCAAATTTTGATAGTAAATAATGGACTTTATGAACATTAAGAATGCTATTGTCCTTAAAGATAGATGTTGGTATAAAAAAAAGACCTTTCAAATCTCTTTCTTTTAATATTGGAAAAACATATTGATAATGATCTATCAATCCGTCATCAAAAGTCAAAATAACCTTATTGGATTTTATTTTATTTTCAAAGTTGTGTTTGAATTCTTCTGGAGTCAGAAATCCGAATTTTTTTTGAAAATAATCTAACTGTCTATTGAATTGCTCCACTGTTAAATGTCTAAGATTACCCTCCGACATGTAGTCTTTGGGTCTTACATAATGATACATTATAACTTTCATGGGGAGCTAAATTTTTGTTTTATTATTGGAAATTTTTCGTCCAAGTCATCTCTATTTTTTATATAATTATTTAGATTTGAATGAAAATTTTTATAAAGATTTTTTACTTTATAAATATCTGAATCTATGATTTTAAATTTTTTAGATTTATAATCGGTTATGATTTTAGAATGCTCCTCTAATGATTCGAAATTCAGAACTACTTTGATTAAATCGTTTACCATTTTCTTTATAAGTCTATTCCCGGCAGAGTGAGGAGTGTCGTTATCAAAAAATTCTGCTCTTGATTGATGTATAATTTCCCCTGTATCAATTCCTTGATCCATATAAATTATTGAATACCCAAAAAATTGAAATTCATTATTTACAAGAGCATGGAAATTTGTTCCTGCTCCTAAATAGTATGGTGAAATTCCCAAGTGTACATTAATTATTTTCTTTTCAAATAACAAGAGAAGTGGTTTTCTGATAATTGAACACCCATATGTAAGGATTAAAGTTGGATTTATTTTTTCAATCTCAGAAATAATATTCTCATTATTAATGGCTCCTTTATTGATGAGTTTTACTTTTTGTTTTTTCTCTAAAATATCAGATGCATCTGAAAAAAAATCTATCTCCGAATTATACCTTTGAATAAAATGAATATCTATCATGTTTTGATTTTCCTTATTTGAAAGGTGACTTTCATTAAAATAAGCAGTAGTTTCAATATATATTTTAACTACACATCCTTTTAATTGATCATTTATTTTTTTTGCAAAATATAAATGCCTTAAGGATGACGAAATAATTAATACTAGCCTATTCATTAATGAATTTTTTATAATAATCTATCCCTGCTTTATGGCTTTTTTCTGGATGAAACTGACATGCTTGAATATTATCTTTTTTTAAGCTAGCTACTATCTCGTTATTTTCATAATTTATAATACTGCTAATGTGATTAACATCTTTTGGTATACATTTATAACTATGAACAAAATAAAACCAATCGTTATCAAATTGTATTTTATTTTGTTCTTTTTTATAATCTAGCTTATAAAACGAAACGTTAGGTAATCTTATATCTTTTTTCTCTGATATTTTTTTAACATTACCCGAAATCAGCCCTAAGCCTTTATGATTTCCAAATTCTTCACTTGAATCCATTAAAAGTTGCATTCCTAAACAAATCCCTAATAAAGATTTTCCTTTATCTACATAATCATTAATTGATTCAATTAAATTAAACTTATTTATATTTTGCATTGCATTGCCAAAAGCTCCTACACCTGGTAAAATTAATTTATCACTTTTACTTATAGTCTTCGGATCATTTGATAATTCTATTTTGATATTAGAAAAGTTGTTAAGCATGTTTACAATTGAAGTAACATTTCCCATCTTATAATCTATAATTGTGAGTTTTATCATCTTTGTTATATTCTTACTTTAAAATTATGCTTTGATAGCTCTGCTTTTAATTTTAGAATTGAAATTTTGTTATAATGTAAAGCACTTCCTATTGCAGCTGCACTACAATTAGATGAGTTAAATAAATCAACAACATGATCATTTTTTCCAACTCCTCCACAAAAAATGTATGGCACACCTCCAATAGAGTCAAATTGTTTTAAAAGAGAAATGTTGTACCCATTCATCAAGCCATCATTATCAATTGAGGTAACCATAATTTCACCTACGCCATTGTCAATTAATTTTCTAGCCCAGTCAAAGGGATTTATTTTAACTCTATGTTTAGCATTATCAATAAAAATTTCCCAACTATACCTATGCGTTCTACAAACAATTGAACCAATAATAGCTTGAGATCCAAACAAGCTAACTGCTTCTTTCAAAAAATTAATATCTTTTACAATTGATGTATTTAGTGCAACTTTATCTGCCCCAGATTTGAATGCTAATTCAATATCTTTAATTGAATTAATACCACCACCCATTGTGATAGGAATATAAAATTCTTTACATATTTCTTTTAAAAAATCATAATTTGAATTTCTGTCATATAATGATGCAACAGCATCTAATAAAATAATTTCATCAATCATTTCATCGTAATATTTTTTAATGTAAGGCCTCGGGTCTCCAAGCTTTCTTAATCCCTCAAGAAATTTCCCTTTAACCAATTGACCATTATTTAAATCAAGCCTGGCAATTATTCTTTTATTGAGCATTTAATTTTTTTTCATTTTTCAAAAAAATCTCAGTTAATAACCAATCTGTTGAGTCATCAATATCAATACTTCTTTCATGTGGCATTTCGAATTTCACTAATTTTTTAAAATTTGAAATATCAGATTTGTCAAGTGAATTAGGATTTATCATGAAAATGGATCCATTTAAGCAATAAACCTCTGGTGCATCTTGTCTTCTTGAAATAATGAATTCTTTTGATTTAGCAATGAAGCCTGAACTATTTTCTTCATAAAGAAGGTAATATGGGTTTTCTCTGGCTTTTCTAACAGAAACTACCATGTCAATTTCAGGGGTGTAAAGTAATTCTATTTTATTAAAATCATTGATGTGTCTTATAGGAGAAGTTGGTTGTAAAATAATAATTGCTTTAAAAAAAATATCCTGTCTATTATATTTCTCAATTACATGTTTAACTACATCATTCATTGAGGAACTATCAGTCGCTAATTTAGATGGCCTTTTTATAATATCAAAATCATACTTTTTAGTAAGCTCCCTGACTTTATTATCGTCAGTCGTAATGCAAACTTTATCCAAACCCGTTGAAACTTTTGATGCAAAATCAAGAGTATAATTAATTAATGGCTTCCCATTTAATAATTTTATATTTTTGTTTGGTATCCCCTTAGAACCTTTTCTTGCTGGGATTATAAATAGGTACTTAGCTTTAATAGTATTCATTTAAAAATGAATTTTCATTTACAACCTTAATCATTTCTGTGATTTCTTGATCTGTCATGTCTAAGGAATTTTTACTTGAAATGGGCCCTTCTAGTCTTGTATTAATATTTTCATTGATCTCATTTCTAATGTAAATATAATTTTCTCTTAATTCAGAAAATTCTAATTCTGATTCGGATATTAGATCTTCGCTAAGCTCTTCTCCAGGTCTTAAACCAACTATAGTTATATTCTTTGAAATACTATTTGCTAGTCTATGTAATTCAACTTTTTTCATCATTTTAGATAAAACGAAACCTCCATTTCCATTCTTAGCTTCCTTGATAGACTTTTCTATGATTTCAGAGACTTCATCATAATTCAGCATAAGCCTTGTCATTCTAATATCTGTAATTGGGAGTGGTTTGTTTTTTTTTAAACAGCTTAACCAGAATGGAATTACAGAGCCATTACTGCCTGCAACATTTCCAAACCTTGTACAAGAAAAAATATTATTTTTATTGTTTGCTTCCAAGAACATTTTCTCCATGATTGTTTTGGAATAACCGTAAAGACTTTTTGGGTTACAAGCTTTATCTGTGCTAATACCTATGGTTATTCGCACATTATTATTCTTTGATGCTTCAATAATGTTTTTAGAACCAATAATATTAGACTTCACCATTTCAATAGGTTGTTTTTCAGCTGTATCAACATGCTTTAAAGCAGCAGCATGAATAACTATTTGGGGCTTAGTCTTTGCCATAGCATTATTCAAGTCATGATTGTCTTCAACTGAACCTAAAATAATATCTATCTCTGGAAAAGCTCGCTTTAAGGCTACTTGCGATTTTTCATTTCTTGAATAACTATAAATCTTATACTTATTATAATTATTTTTAATGAAGCTGTAACCTACGGTTCCACTCCCTCCTGTAATTAATAAATTTTCCATACTAATATGTAATTCTTTTTTGAATTATTTTTTTTGATAAGTCAAGTTTCTTTATAATATCTATAATTTTCCTTGACGATTTACCATCTCCGTAGGGATTTTCAAATTGTATTTTATTTTTCTTAATACTTACACATTCTTGAATTGCATTAACAATTTCTTCTTTATCATGACTTACATCAATAACGTTTTTAGCCCGTAATCTACCCATTTGTCTTGTACCAATATTTATGGTGGGAATATCAAACGAGGAGGTCTCATGAATTCCACTACTTGAATTACCTATTAACCCTGAGCTCCGTTTTAATAAATTTACATACTGGCTTAGACTTAAACTCTCTACTAACTTAAAATTTGAGTTTTTTAACTCCTTAATTATTTTTGAATAACCTGCATCATTATTAGGTAAAATAACAAGAACATTTACTTTTGATTTCTCTAAAGCTGCTATTGTAGTTAAAATTTGTGCTTTTGAATTCTCAAATTCAGAAGTTACAGGATGTTGTAATAAAATAAAATAGTCATCTACTTTTAAATCAAAATCATCCAAAATACTCTGATCATCCTTTATGCTCATAATTGCATCTATAGAAGGACAACCTACATTAAAAATGTTTTGTGGTAATTCTCCAAGCTTAATAAGTCTTTCTTTAGCATCTTCATTTGAAGCAAAATGGTAGTGAGAAAATTTTGTCATTGCATGTCTTATGGACTCATCAATCGTCCCAGTTACTTCTCCGCCTTGAATATGAGCAACAGGAATATTCATATGAGCACCGGCTATGGTTGCGGCCAAATTTGCTCCAATATCGAAACCTGCCAAAATAAGATGTGGTTTTGATTCCTCTAGTGTGTTTGTTATTTTATCAGCAACTCTAGAGAATGCTCTTACCATTGCTCCTCCAGAATCATTGGTTTCTGTAAACATATCAATTTCATAATGAATTTTAAATCCATCATCTATGATCTCATTTTTCGTGTAGCCCATTTCTTTTTTTAAATGAGCACCTGTAACCGTAAGGATGTATTCTAATTGATCATCTTTATTAATCAAATCCAAAATTGGTTTAAACCTGGAGTAATCTGCTCGTCTTTCAGTTATTATATAAATTTTAATCATTTTATTGTTTTATTTGATGTCTTTCCATCTTATTTGCTGGTCTTCAATAATGTTTTTATTACAAATTTTACCAAGAATAGATTCATAATTATCTGCTTTAATTTCCCCAATTCCTGGTCTTTTTACCCATATGTTATTTTCACTGAAAGCTTCTCCTGCTTTGATTTCTTTAATTGAGACTACAGAGGCAAATGCAAATTTGGCTGTTTCAACTTCTTCTTCCACAAGAATTTTATTGCCTCCTCTTTGTTCAAATAATATTTCAACTCCACTAATAAGAGCTTTGCATTCTTCCTCATCCATTGAACAAATAATATCCGGGCCAATTCTTTTTTTAGTATCAGTATAATGCCTTTCAATAATTGAAGCGCCAAGAGCAATTGCACCAAAAGAAGAATGATTAGTTAAAGTATGGTCAGATAGTCCAATTATTTCATTTGGAAATTCATTTATTAAATCATTTAATGCTCCAAGTCTCACAAGATGATTTGGTGTAGGGTACAGATTTGTAGTATGAAGTATAGCAAATGGAAGGTTATTGTTTTTAATTATATCTACTGCTTTTTTTATACTATTCATGTTATTCATTCCCGTACTTAAAATAATAGGTTTTCCAAAAGATGCAATATGTTTAATTAGAGGATAATTATTACATTCACCAGATCCAATTTTATATGCTGGAATATTCCATTTATTTAAGCGATCAGCTGCAGCTCTGCTAAAAGGAGTACTCATAAACACCATGCCTTTATCCTTAACATAATTTAAAAGTTCATATTCTTCTTCCTCTGACAATGAACAATCATCAATTATTTCAAATATATTTTTGTCAGTATGAACAGGAACTATCTTTTTAGCGGCTTGGGACATTTCTTCACTAGCTATATGTGTTTGATGCTTAACTATTTTTATTCCTGCTCTTTCCGCTGAATCTACCATTTGCTTTGCAACATCCAAAGATCCAGCATGATTAATTCCTATTTCAGCGATTACAACTGGTTTATATTTAGGTCCTATTTTAATTCCATCAATTTCAAAAAACTTATTTTTTTTTGATTTGTCCATTAAGTTCAATTTAATACGAATTTTTTAAATTTATTTTTAATATAATTGATTGCGTTTCTTTCTTCGAATGGGGAGTAATAGTTTGTGAGAGTATATCTTTTATCAGATTTTATGATATCTCCCCTATGAATATAATTTCCGTCAAATATAATTACGGTACCGGACTTTCCCTCTATCCTAAATATATCCTTTTTCATTCTTGGATCATTTATTATTTCATTATTACTGTATCTAGGAGGTTTTACCGGTAATCCTTTAAGGAAAAATAAGATTCTACGTAAAAAGGAATATTTATTGTTTCTTCTCTTGAAATCAAAAGTATTACTGTTTTTAACAAAACAAAAAGGACCATTATCTTTAGTCACATCAGACAAATATAACATTGCCTTCATTATTTTAACATCACCATCTCTATGCCAATCTCCGCCACTGTTTGAATTTTTTGATTTATCGTATGTAACTTTTCCGGCTAAGACGGTTTTTGTTATTTGTTTTTTTTTGGCATAATCACCTACTAACTTTAATAGCTTTTTATCATTAGCAAAATTTAATGCAAACTTGTTATGTTTTTCAAAATTGAATATTCTTGCGTCTCCCCCCATACCTTCATCAAATTGAATTTTAGGGTTTTCTCTTCTATTAAATTCATCAATTGATTGAGATATTTCCTTGCAAATTGTTGAATCAATATAATTTGGAATAATAACAAATCCATTTTGTTGTAAAGTTTTTAAAACAATTTTTTCCATCATAAATAAACTTAACTTATATTGTATTTATTAATTTTTAATTTTTTATTAATGTAATTTATTTCTTTTTTAAAGTGGTAGGGTCTTTGTTGAAAAAGATTCCTTGAATCTATCCAAAAAATATTTATTTTAATTTCTTTAAATAAAACTGATAAAGAGACGATTGAAGTTGAATAAAAGCAAATTATTTTTTTTGGAAGCTTTTTTTTATCTAATAAAAAATGTTCAATTCCAAAATTTGATTTAATAAGATTCAAACCTTTAATGTCTTTAAAGATATTGTCATTTTCTCTTGGGTGAGGAAAATAATCGATTTCACCTTCCTTTTCAATAACTTTTAGAAGAAAATTTAAATATTCTTTTTGGGATAACAGATTTTGATTCACAAAAGTAGCACCTAAGAAAAGAACATTATTTGAATTTTGCATTCTATATTTTTTAAAAAATATATACTCGTTTTTACTGAAATTAAAGTATTTATTAGAATTTAAATCAAAAATTGAAAAAAAGTTAATTGGTAAAAATTTACTTTTAATTGAAGGCCTTAAATCTTTAATTTCAAAAATATCACCATCATCAACAGTAAATAGATTATTAAATTTTAAATTATTAATTAAAAATAACATCATATTATTTTTAATATGTCCTACAATTAAATTATTTATTTTATATCTGATTGTTATGTTTAATATTTTAAAAAACAAATCTATGTACTGAATTAAAAATTTTGCTTTTACACTATATAAGATTTCTAAATTATATTTTTGGGCCAGTTCATAAATTTGTGTTTTATGCTTAACGTTTTGATGTAATACAATTAAACCTATGTGCTCGCTTCTTAAATGGTTTATTGATAGTTCAATTGAATTCATTAATTGAAATTGTGTAGAAACAACAATTAAATCAATATGACTCCTTTTAATTATTTTCATTTAATAAAATATAAACAGCACGAAATTTTTACAGATGATAAGTAGTCTCGAATAAATTTAACAACTCTTTTTTATGGGTTATTATAATTATTGTAATATGATCGTCTAAACCCCTCAATGTTCTTAAAATATCTCTTTCATTTTCAGCATCTAAAGCACTTGTTACTTCGTCTAAAATTAATATTTCTGGATCCTTATACAAGGCTCTTGCTATAGCCAGTCTTTGAACCTGACCCCCAGAGAAACTTGTTCCATTCTCACCTAAATTATGATTTAATCCGTTTTTTAGAGATAAAACATAATCATACATATTAGTCTTTTTTAAAACCTCATTTACTTTACTTAAGTTGATTTCTGAGATAGGTATTCCAACACAAATATTCTCAAGTATAGTTGCATCAAAAAGAAATATATTTTGGGAGACATAACCCAAAATTTTTGACCATTTAAAATCTTCTACTATTTGTTTATCAATTATTATGGTGCCACTACTAGGTTTCAATAAACCCAAAACTATACTTACTAAAGTACTTTTACCTGAACCGCTTTGACCCATAAGACCATAAATTTTTCCCTTTTTGAATTCAAAATTTAAATTATTAAAAATGTATTTTTCATCATATTTAAAAGAAACGTTTTTAAACAAAATCTTTTCACTAAATGATTCAATTAATAATTTTTTATTAATGTTAGATCTGTTATAACTTATTTCGTTTTTAATTAATTTAACAGAAGGTAAATAATATATCATTTGTTGATATGATGATATTATTCTGTTAAGTGAGGGGAGGGCTCTAAAAAAAGCTGCTAGATATACTGTTGCAAGTGGTAATATTGTGCTTAGAGATTTATTTTCGTAGAAGGTTAATAGCATGAAAAATATAAATCCAAATATGCTAATAAGTTCTAAGTAAAATCTTGGAATTTGACCAAACGTTAATTGTTTCCAATAATATTCAAACTTTTTTAAATTATTATCTTTATATCTTTTTAAAAATTCGGGTTCTAGACTTGATATTTTTAAATCTTTAATTCCCTTTAATGA
>Ga0206131_10003002_pt1 | contig 19812 bp, 12 predicted proteins | sample Helgoland_Spring_FD_148636 | JGI IMG/M metagenome (GOLD analysis project Ga0206131, IMG submission 148636) | Pelagic subsurface seawater microbial communities from Kabeltonne, Helgoland, North Sea - Helgoland_Spring_Bloom_20160517_1 | ecosystem: Environmental > Aquatic > Marine > Epipelagic ...
AATATACCAGTCTGTTTGTAACAGCGAAGTATTCACCACACGAACGTCGGTGCGAATGCCTTCGATCTCTTGGGCGTACCATAAAGGGAAGGAATCGTTATCGCCAATTGAAAACAATAGGGCATTTGGAGCACACGATTCCAAATATTTAACGGCCATGGCGTGGGCTGTTTTACGATGTGATCGGTCGTGATCGTCCCAATTTTCTGATGCTAATAATCCTGGGACAACCAGCAAAAATAAGCTTGTCAAAAGCGGAACTGTTACCCTAGTGTTCCATTTTTTCTGAACCATATCGATTAGCGCAAACGCGCCAAATCCAATCCATATGGCAAACACGTAAAATGAGCCCACTACAGAGTAGTCGCGTTCTCTTGGTTCAAAGGGTCGCACATTGGTATAGAATTGAATGGCTAATCCTGTGAATAAAAAGAAAACCAATAATACCCAAAACTGCGACTTGCTTTTTTGATAGAGGAAAAACAATCCAATCATTCCAAACAAGAAAGGCAGAAAATAATATGTATTTCGAGCTTTATTGTTTTGGACATCGGAAGGAAGGTTTTCTTGAGATACTCCCAGATGCCATTCGTCTATGGCATTAATCCCGCTGATCCAATTGCCATGGTTGTTTAATTCCCCTTGAATGTCATCCTGTCTGCCAACAAAATTCCACATGAGGTAACGCCAATACATAAACCCAAATTGGTAGTCCACCATATAAATAATGTTGTCTCCAAAGCTTGGCTTTTCAATAGTTAGGTATGATCCAAACTGCTGCAAGAAACTTTCATAATCTTCGTAAGACACATTTCCGGCTTCCATTTCAGTCCGAAATTCTGAAATTATGGTAGTGAGTTGTTTTTCACTCTGCCATTCTGGTCGAACGTTAAAGTCTAAAAGTCCCGTGTATTTCATGTAATTTCGGGAGTGCTCTGCGCTGTGCATTCTGGGTAAAAAGGCTGCCTGTTCGCGATTGTAATTTTGGATCGCGTTGGCATAATCGTTCACAATGTCGTAAGTGCCCGTTTCGAAATTTCGCTCGTATTTGGGAGCCGCATCGCGATATGGATTCAGTTCATCTAAGGGTGCATAACGGTCCGTAAAGAGTGGTCCGTAAAACAAATATGTTTTTGGGTATTGTTCTAAATTGTAATAGGCTAATAGCTCGCGCGCATTGGATGGGTCGTTTTCATTGATATTGACCCCTGCATTGGCTCGAATGGGGAGCATCATCCAAGATGAAAATCCGACGAAAACAAAAAGAAAACAAAGTAATGCCGTTTGAAGTTGTGGTTTGTTATTTTGAAAGGCATAGCGAAGTCCATAAATAAAAAGTAAAATCAGAATGAGTCCAGCTAAAATGGTTCCTGAATGGAAAGGTAATCCAGTGGTGTTGACTATGGTAACTTCCATCCAACCGAACCACCACAAGGCTGCAGGTAGCAACAATTTGAAGATGAAAGCCAAAAGGGCCACCACAGCTAAATTAGCCACGATAAAAGACTTGGCGTTGACCTTCGGATAACGTTTGTAAAAGTAAATGAGTCCGATGGCAGGAATAGTCAATAATCCCATAAAATGCACCCCAAAAGACAATCCAATAATAAAGGCAATGAGCAGTAGCCAACGGTTACCTCGTGGGTCATCCATATCCGCTTCCCATCGCAAGCCTAAATAAAATAAGGCCGACATGATCAAGGTGGCCATAGCATATACTTCGGCTTCGGTGGCATTGAACCAAAAGGAATCTGTAAAAGCGAACGCCAAACTCCCTACAAAGGCACTACCCAGAATTGCGGTAATTTGTCCAGTGGTAGCAGTTTTTTTAGCTCCTACTAATTTAAATAACAACCGCACCAAGGTCCAGAACAAAAAGGCTATGGTGAGCGCACTGGCAAGGCCGCTCATTAGGTTGAGCGTAAAGCCAATGGACTCTGGATTGGGTGAAAAATTTGAAACCACTGCTCCAATCATCTGAAACAAGGGCGCCCCAGGAGGGTGTCCCACTTGCAATTTGGCGGAGGTTAGCATGTACTCGCCCACGTCCCAAAAACTTACTGTTGGCTCAACGGTTAAAGTGTAACTGACAAAGGCAACGGCAAAAGCCGTCCAACCTAAGATTAGATTCCAAGTTTTAAATTTTTGAGGGGTCATGCGTTGCCTAGTTTTTACCCTACGAAAATACATATAAAATTCAAAGTAATCCTAACGCCTTTTTGGCTCAACTTTTTTTTGTATTTTAGTTTCACCTTAATACAAATCTACAGTCTGACATGAACGTTTTTCGAGAGACTTTTTTTGATCGAATCCGACATTAACAATGCCTAACTTTAATAAAGTCCATTCTATTGATATTTCTTTTCAATTTTTCATCGTAATATTGCAATGAATTAGAAATAGCGATATGGGATTAGTCAAAACAGAATTGTTCAACACTCAGGATAATAAGATCGCCGCTATTGCCAAGGCATTGGGGCATCCAGCGAGGGTGGCCATCTTGCAGCACTTGTTCAAAATTGATTCGTGCGTTTGTGGTGATTTGGTCAATGAAATCGGATTGGCGCAACCCACCATTTCCCAACATTTGAAAGAACTCAAACAATTGGGATTGATCAAGGGTAATGTGGAAGGCACCAGTGTCTGCTATTGCATCAACATGGACAATTGGGCCCGAATGAAAGCCCAGTTGTTGGATTTCCTCAATCAAGATATTTCGATAGACAACTCCTGTTGTTAGTCCGTTTATTTAAACATAATTAATATTTCATCAAATTTATGGTGGCAAAAAAGCTGAGTTTTTTAGATAAAAACTTAACCCTTTGGATTTTTACAGCGATGGCATTTGGTATTGGTTTGGGGTATTTTGTCCCTGATTTTTCAAATGTCATTAATCGTTTTAATAGCGGAACCACCAATATTCCAATTGCCATTGGTTTGATTCTGATGATGTATCCGCCACTAGCTAAAGTGAATTATGCCCTTTTGCCAATGGTTTTTAAAAATACAAAAATCCTATCTATTTCTTTGCTGCTCAATTGGGTCATTGGACCCGCATTGATGTTTGTCTTGGCAATTACTTTTTTACGTGACTACCCCGAATATATGGTTGGGTTGATTTTAATAGGTTTGGCACGCTGTATCGCTATGGTATTGGTATGGAACGACCTGGCCGAAGGGAGCAGCGAATACGGCGCAGGCTTGGTGGCTCTAAATAGTATTTTTCAAGTCTTTGCCTATAGTTTTTACGCATGGATTTTTATTACTGTGCTTCCTCCTTACTTCGGTTTTGATGGGGCCGTAGTGGATATTTCTATTGCCACCATTGCAGAAAGTGTGGCTATATATTTAGGCATTCCCTTTCTGTTGGGCATTCTGAGCAGATGGATATTGGTAAAAATCAAAGGCGAGGCATGGTACAACCAAACCTTTATTCCTGCTATTTCACCATTAACCTTGATAGCTTTGTTATTTACTATCGTGATTATGTTTTCGTTAAAGGGAGAATTGATTGTTGAAATTCCTATGGATGTGCTCATTATTTCAGTGCCTTTACTATTCTATTTTACACTGATGTTTATCATTGGATTTTTTGTAACCAAAGCCACTGGAGCCGAATACGACAAAACCACCTCGGTGGCTTTTACAGCAGCAGGTAACAATTTTGAATTGGCTATTGCTGTCTCTATTGCAGTTTTTGGGTTAAATTCTGGTCAGGCGTTTGCCGGCGTTATTGGCCCCTTAGTTGAGGTTCCTGCACTGATATTGTTAGTGCGCGCATCCTTTTGGTTGAGAAAGAAATACTATTAAAAAATATAAGTTTAACTAGCGCAACGTCTATCCTAAAGATATTCAAGTGCATATTTATTCAAAAAGTTTGTTCAACCAAAACTTTGTACTAAATTTGCTCGCTCTAAAATTGGCCTATGGTGTAACTGGCAACACGTCTGATTTTGGTTCAGAAGAGTCTAGGTTCGAGCCCTAGTAGGCCAACTTGAAATCCCCGTTAATCGCGGATTTTTTGTGTAAAATGAATTTGTATTTTGAAAAATAGATTTGCATCGTATTTCAAAAACATTATCTTTGCACTCGAGAAACATTTAAAGGATAGGCAGGGGGGACAATAAGTCCCCTCTTCTTTTACCACTATGCTGAAGGAAACTGTACAAATATTATTGAACGATGCTTTACTTGAGCGACAAGACTTGTTTGTGATTGAATTCGATGTGTCGAGTGTCAATCATATCAATGTAGTATTGGATGGTGACCACGGTGTTACAGTAGAGGACTGCGTTTTTATCAGTCGAGCGATTGAGCATAATATTGATCGCGAAACTATTGACTTCTCATTAGAAGTAGCTTCGGCTGGTGCCGCATCACCTTTAATGATGCAGCGTCAGTATGCCAAGAACATTGGAAAAATCTTAGAAATTACTACCAAAAACAAGGGTAATTTTGAAGGTATTTTACAATCGACTACGGAACAAAATATTACAATTGGTTGGAAGACCAGAGAGCCCAAACCGATTGGTAAAGGAAAAACAACTGTGGAAAAAACAGCTGAACTCAATTATGACGACATTGAGTCAGCAAAGGTAAAATTGAAATTTAATTAGAGTCCTATGGAAAACATTGCTTTGATCGAATCTTTTTCCGAATTTAAAGATGATAAGCTTATTGATAGAGTTACGCTCATGGCTATTTTGGAAGATGTCTTTCGAAATACTTTGACGCGCAAATTTGGAGACGACGACAACTTCGATATTATTATTAACCCAGATAAAGGCGATCTTGAAATTTGGAGGAATCGCATCGTGGTTGCTGACGGTGAAGTTGAAAACGAAAATCAAGAAATTGAATTATCACAAGCACGAAAAATTGAACCTGACTTTGAAGTAGGGGAAGACGTGTCGGAAGAAGTGAAATTAATGGACTTAGGTCGTCGATCGATTTTGTCCTTACGCCAAAATCTTATAGCTAAAATTCATGAGCACGATAGCACCAACATCTACAAACACTTTGTGGAGTTGGTTGGCGAAATCTATACCGCTGAAGTGCATCATGTGCGTCAACGAGTGATTATTTTAGTTGACGATGATGGCAACGAAATCATCTTACCTAGAGATAAACAAATTCCTTCGGACTTCTTTAGAAAGGGTGATAATGTTCGAGGTGTTATTGAAAGTGTTGAACTTAAAGGGCATAAGCCTGTTATCGTTTTATCAAGAACATCACCCATCTTTCTGGAAAAACTTTTTGAACAAGAAATACCTGAAGTTTTTGACGGACTAATTACCGTTAAAAAAGTGGTTCGTATTCCCGGAGAAAAAGCCAAAGTAGCCGTTGACTCATACGATGACCGTATTGATCCTGTTGGGGCTTGTGTTGGAATGAAAGGGTCTCGAATTCACAGTATTGTGCGAGAACTAGGTAACGAGAATATTGATGTTATAAATTATACCAATAATTTACAACTGTTTATTACTCGTGCCTTGAGTCCAGCTAAAGTGACCTCACTCAAAATTGACGAAGAGACCAAACGAGTTGAAGTGATTTTAAAACCAGAAGAAGTTAGTAAAGCAATTGGTCGAGGTGGTCACAATATCAGATTGGCTGGTCAACTGACAGGTTATGAGATTGACGTGTTCCGTGAAGGCGTTGAAGAAGATGTTGAATTAAAAGAATTCTCTGACGAAATTGAAGCTTGGATCATTGAAGAATTCTCTAAAGTTGGTTTAGACACGGCTAAAAGTGTGCTTGAACAAGACGTTCAGGATTTGGTCAAGCGTATCGATTTAGAAGAAGAGACTATTCTCGAAGTGATTAGAATTTTGAAAGAAGAGTTCGCTGAAGAGCAATAGACATTAGAAATATATTTATGGCAGAAACAATTAGACTGAATAAAGTTTTAAGGGAGTTGAACATTTCAATTGACCGCGCAGTGGAATTTTTACAAGGCCATGGCGTAGAGATCGAGAAGCGTCCAACGACCAAAATATCGTCGGAAATCTATGCCATGCTTTCTGATGAATTTCAGTCAGATGCCAATAAGAAAGTAGCCTCTATTGAGGTTGGTGAGGCAAAACAAAAGGAAAAGGAAGCCCTCCTTAGTGATGTGGAATCAAAGCCTGAACCTGCGAAGCCTGAGCCTGTTGTCCAAGCCAGACAGCAATTGGTTGGCTTAAAGCAAGTTGGCAAGATTGAGCTGAATGCCCCAGTAAAAAAAGAGGCTGTGAAAGTAGAGTCGGCGCCAATTGAGCTAGCTAAAACAGTTCCATTAAAAACTGACGACACAGTTGTTGAAGAATCATCTACGGATATTAAACTTGATGACAAGCCTGAGGTTGTTGTAGAAGAACAAAGTACTCCTGAAATATTAGTTGAACAGCCAGCTCAGGGCGATGCATCTGATTCAGAACCAGAATCTGATAGATTAGCGACAAATTATCAAAAATTGATTCAGCCGAAAAAGACTGGAGAAACCATTGATTTGACTCAATTTGCTCAAAAGAAAAAACCTGAATCATCCAATGATGCGCGTAAAAAACGCAAACGAATCAGTAAAGTTGGAGCGCCAAACCCCAGAGGTGCGGCCGACAATAGAGGTAGTAAACCTGGGCAAGGCAAGACCCGTCAAGTGGTTAAAGAAGAACCCAGTGCTGAAGAAGTGCAACGTCAAGTTCGAGAAACACTCGAAAAACTTCAAGGAAAGTCTTCTAAAGGAAAAGGAGCTAAATATCGTCGTGATAAACGTGATCAACACCGTCAAAAAACAGAAGACGAGCAAGCGGCCATTGAAGCTGATAACAAATTGCTGAAGCTTACAGAATTTGTAACTGTTAGCGAGGTTGCCACCATGATGGAAGTGCCTGTTACCGATATCATTTCAGCATGTATGTCTTTAGGAATGATGGTAACTATGAACCAAAGACTTGATGCAGAAACATTGTCAATAGTTACTGAAGAATTTGGATTTGAAATTGAATTTACAACAGCAGGAATAGATGAAGCCTTAGAAGAGGCAGAGGATAAGCTTGAAGATTTGAAAGATCGCGCTCCAATCGTCACGGTGATGGGGCACGTTGATCACGGTAAAACGTCTCTATTGGATTTCATCCGAGAAGAGAATGTTATTGCTGGCGAATCGGGCGGTATTACTCAGCACATTGGGGCTTATGCCGTCACATTAAAATCAGGTCAGAAGATCACATTTCTTGATACACCTGGTCACGAAGCTTTTACCGCGATGCGTGCGAGGGGAACACAGGTTACGGATTTAGCTATTATCGTAATCGCTGCTGATGATGATATTATGCCTCAAACCAAAGAGGCCATTGCACACGCCCAAGCAGCGGGAATTCCTATGGTATTCGCGATTAACAAAGTAGATAAAGAAACAGCTAACCCTGACAAAATTAAAGAAGGATTAGCAGCAATGAATTTATTGGTAGAAGATTGGGGAGGAAAATTACAATCCCATGATATTTCTGCTAAAACAGGTCTCGGCGTTGATGAACTTCTCGAAAAAGTTTTGCTTGAAGCCGAATTATTGGAGCTTAAAGCAAATCCAAATAAACTAGCCGTTGGAACAGTTGTTGAAGCCTTTTTGGATAAAGGACGTGGTTATGTATCGACCGTTTTGGTAAGCGCTGGAACTTTGAAAGTTGGTGATTTCGTTCTCGCTGGAAAAAATAGTGGTAAAGTTAAGGCCATGCATGACGAACGTGGTGCATTACTAAAAGAGGCAGGACCCGCAACACCAGTCTCGTTATTGGGACTAGATGGAGCGCCACAAGCAGGTGATAAGTTTAACGTCTTCTCTGATGAACGTGAGGCCAAACAAATCGCGGCTAAAAGAACACAATTAAGACGTGAACAATCCGTTCGAACGCAACGCCATATCACACTTGACGAAATTGGACGTCGCATTGCTCTTGGTGACTTTAAAGAATTAAATATCATCCTCAAAGGTGATGTGGATGGATCGGTAGAAGCCTTAACTGACTCCTTCCAAAAATTGTCGACTGAGGAAATTCAGGTTAATATAATTCACAAAGGCGTAGGTGCTATTACTGAAAGTGATGTTCTTCTAGCAACTGCATCGGAGGCTATAATTATTGGTTTTAACGTACGTCCAACAGGTAACGCTCGTTCTATTGCCGACAAAGAGGAAATCGATATTCGCATGTATTCCATTATTTATGATGCGATCAATGAGTTGAAAGATGCTATGGAGGGTATGCTTTCACCAGTATTTAAAGAAGAAATTACAGGAAATGCTGAGGTGAGAGAAACATTCAAAATATCCAAAATTGGAACAATTGCAGGTTGCATGGTGACAACTGGAAAAATTTTCAGAAACTCAGGGATACGCGTTATTCGAGACGGTGTGGTAATACATTCAGGTGTTTTGACTTCGCTGAAGCGTTTCAAGGATGATGTAAAAGAAGTGAGTAAGGGCTACGATTGTGGTTTACAAATCAAAGGTTTTAATGATCTTGTAAATGATGATATTATTGAGGCCTTTCAAGAAGTAGAGGTTAAGAAAAAACTTTAATTAATTTCTTGAAGCCGGCTTTAAAACAAAAGCGTTAGGGTATATTTTTTTTACTTCAATCAAATATTTATCCGCTTCCAACTGTCGATTAAACTTTCCTATCCATACTTTGTAATTTGGTGTCTGGTATTGAAGTGTAACCTCTTGATCAGTAAAAACTGCTTTGGCTTCTGTATAATTGACCATAGCGTTAGCACGATTCCCATTAAAAATCTGAATCTGAAAACCTAAGTCCGCCTTCTGTAAGGTTGTTTTTAGACTGATAAGCTCGTCGATTCTTGCGTCCTTGGTAATTGTTATTTTCCCTTCTTGTGCAAATAGGTTGATCGATCCAAAGAGAACGGCTATGAAATAGAGTCTTTTAAAACGCATGAGAACTAGTTTTTACGGTAGACCATTCAAAGGTACACTTTATATAGCAATTGAGATATTTAGTTGTTATTTAGAATCGCTATAAATTAAAAAGTATCATTCTTAACCCATTTTCAAAGTGGAGTTTATGGCTTACTTTTGTGTGAAATTTTGAGACACTAGGGTTTCAAAAGAATTTGAAATTTAGATAACCATTGAAAGAAGTTATGATACATAGCTTAAGCCTAAATTTATTCCGCAAATCACGCACCGCTGGCTTTCTTATATTAACCTTTTTAGCTTCAAGTTTGTGGGCACAAGATGCTGATCCAGCAAAGGGAAAATCGCTTTTCAATACCAACTGTGCCGCTTGTCATCAGCTTGATAAAAAGATGACGGGTCCTGCCTTGCGCAATGTGGAGACGCGATTGAGTGAAACAGAAGGCTTGGATCGTACCTGGCTTTATGCTTGGATTCGTAACAGCGCTGGAATGATTAAATCTGGTGATGCGTACGCCAATAAAATATATACCGAGTACAATAATTCGGCGATGACAGCTTTTCCTCAGTTATCTGACACTGAGTTGAATGATATCTTGGCATACACGGCTCAGCCAAAGGCAGCACCAGTGACGCAAGCAACCTCAGATGTTGTTGGTGGAGGTGTGCCTAGCACAGGAGGTGCAGACAACAATCAAATTTTGTTAGCGGGATTAGCCTTATTATTTGGTTTACTCGCTATTGGACTGTTCATGGTGCGTAAAACATTGCACCGTTTCGCTATGGCTAACGACATTGATCTCCCTGTTGATAAACCAAAAAGTACGCCGATTTGGATTGCCTTTGCTCAAAATCAATTTTTGGTATTGGTTACAGCCATCTTTTTTTTACTCGCAAGTGGTTATTTCGTTTACGGTTTCTTGATGCAAATTGGAATTGACCAAGGATATGAGCCTGTTCAACCAATTCATTACTCGCACAAAATACACGCCGGAGAAAATAAAATTGATTGTAATTATTGCCACTCTTCAGCTCGTGTTAGTAAGCATTCTGGAATTCCATCTTTGAATATTTGTATGAATTGTCACAAATCCATTTATGAATACAACGGGCCAACAACGGCAGAGTATACCAAAGATTTTTATGACAATGAAATTAAAAAACTTTACAAGGCCGTAGGTTGGGATGATGCTAATCAAGTGTACACTGGAAAAACACAGCCCGTAAAATGGGTACGCATTCACAACCTGCCTGATTTCGCCTATTTTAATCACTCTCAGCATGTTACGGTAGCTGGTATAGAATGTCAGACGTGTCACGGACCTGTGGAAGAAATGGAAATTATGTCGCAATATGCACCTCTCACGATGGGTTGGTGTATTAATTGCCACCGCGAGACCAACGTTAAGGTCACCGACAACGCCTACTACGATAAAATTCATGATGAATTATCAAAGAAGTACGGTGTTGAAGAATTGACCGCTGCTCAAATGGGTGGTTTGGAATGTGGAAAGTGTCATTATTAAAAGCAAAAATCTTGTAGTCAATGTCAACAAGTAAAACATACTGGAAAAATATAGCCGACCTTGCGTCGAATCCTGAATTAGATCCTAAGCGTCACAACGAGTTTGTGGAGCATATTCCTGTGGATGAATTTTTGGGAGATAAAGAAACACTAGATCAAAGTGATACCTCACGACGAGATTTCTTGAAGTACGTTGGATTTAGTACAGCTGCAGCTACCCTGGCTGCCTGTGAGGGGCCGGTAATTAAATCCATTCCATACGTTGTTCAGCCAGAATCCATTGTGCCTGGTATAGCTAACTATTACGCTACGAGCATCGCCAACGGCTATGACTTTGCAAGTATTTTGGTAAAGACACGTGAAGGGCGTCCAATTCTCATCAATAATAACAGCTTAGACGCAACGGGAACGGGTGCTAACGCCAGAGTCAACGCATCTGTTCTAGATTTATACGACAGCAAGAGACTTACTGCACCAATGATAAACGGTGTTGCGTCGTCTTGGGAAGTGTTCAATACTGACATTGCCAAGCAATTAGAGGTCTTAACGACAGATAATAAAGCTATTGTTTTATTGACCCAGACTTTTGCCAGTCCATCTATGTTTGCTTTGGTCAATGAATTTAAGTCAAAATTCCCAACAGCAAAACACATCACTTACGATGCCATCTCTCAGTCTTCCGCTTTAGATGCTTTCGAACAGCGTTACGGAATAAGAGCATTAGCGGACTATGATTTTTCCAAAGCTTTAATGATTGTTAGTGTTGCTGCTGATTTTCTAGGAGATTGGCAAGGTGGTGGTTTCGATAGTGGCTATTCCAAAAGCCGTATTCCTCAAAATGGCATGATGTCAAAACACGTGCAGTTTGAGTCCAATATGAGCTTAACAGGAGCCAATGCTGACCAGCGCGTGCCGCTAACGCCTGCACAGCAGAAACAAGTTTTAGCTGTACTATATGCGAAATTGAAAGGTACGTCGTTACAAACCGAACTTCCTGAAAACATTATTAAAATTGTTAATCAGACCGCAAAAGCCTTGTTAAAGTCAGGCAGTAATGCCGTTGTTGTTACGGGATTAGATGATGTCAATGCTCAGGCTTTAGTATTAGATATAAATACCATGTTGGGCAGTAAGGCTTACGATCCTAGCGCACCTTTGATGGTGAGAAGTGGCAGTGACGCAGCCCTGACATCATTAGTAAGTGATATGAATAGCGGCGCAGTAGGCGCAGTGATTATGGCAGGGGTTAATCCATCTTACACATTACCAAACGCTGAAGCTTTTAATAACGGACTTGCTAAAGTAGGTCTTACGGCTTCCTTTACTTTGAAAGCTGACGAAACCGCTGCCAATGTAAACTATTTAGGAGCAGTACCTCATTATCTTGAATCTTGGGGTGATGTTGAACGTAAAGCGGGTCATTTTGGATTGATTCAACCAACCATTAGACCTTTGTTTGATACGATGCAATTTCAAGACGCCTTACTGGCATGGATGGGAAGCACTGTCAAGTATTATGACTATTTAAAAACGTATTGGACGTCTAATATTCTAAATGGCGCTACTTGGAATGAAGCTCTTCATGACGGATATTTTTCAAAGATCAATAACAATGCTGTGATGAGTCAAGATATTGATTTGACTAGCTGCGTATCAGCATTAGCTTCTGCCAAAGATGAAGGCATGACACTGACCCTTTATCCAAAGTTGGGTATGGGCGATGGTCAACAAGCGAATAATCCTTGGTTGCAAGAATTTCCAGATCCACTTACAAGGGTCACTTGGGATAATTACCTTACAATGGCTATTTCTGATGCGAAGGCTTTAGGACTTTTCATGGAAAGTGGTGGTACTGATGCTACGGGTGGATTGAACGGGCTTTACGCTGAGGTTAATGTTAATGGGGTTACAATTACAGCTCCTGTCATTATTCAACCGGGTCAGGCTAAAGGCACAGTTGGACTATCATTTGGCTATGGACGTTCTGCTGGTGTAAAAGAAGAATTGCAAACTGGTGTAAACGCCTATCCGTTATACCAAGGTTTTAACGCAAATCAGACTGTAAGTATTAAAGCCGCTGAAGGTGTTCATGAATTTGCTTGTGTGCAGTTACATAATACTTTAATGGGTCGTGGAGACATTATTAAAGAAACAAGTTTAGAGGTCTTTAATACTAAATCTGCGAAAGAATGGAATCCAATGACTATGGTGTCATTGAATCATGTGGAAACACCTGTTGATTCTCCTGAAGTTGATTTGTGGGATGAATTTGACCGTTCTATTGGACATCATTTTAACCTCTCTATTGACCTGAATGCTTGTACTGGATGCGGCGCTTGCGTAATTGCGTGCCATGCCGAAAATAACGTTCCAGTTGTTGGTAAAGAAGAAATTCGACGTAGTCGTGATATGCACTGGTTGCGAATTGATAGATATTATTCATCTGAAACCACTTTTGAAGGAGATGACCAACGTAAAGATGATATCAGTGGCTTGTCTGATTCAATGACAGGATTTGGAAAGATGGAGCAACCATCTGAAAATCCTCAAGTTGCTTTCCAGCCAATCATGTGTCAGCATTGTAATCATGCGCCTTGTGAAACTGTTTGCCCAGTGGCTGCAACATCTCACAGTAAGCAAGGTCAAAACCATATGGCCTATAACCGTTGCGTAGGTACACGATATTGTGCCAACAACTGCCCTTATAAAGTGAGACGATTCAACTGGTTTTTGTACAACAACAATGACCAATTTGATTACCACATGAACGACGACTTAGGTCGTATGGTCATCAATCCTGACGTAACTGTTCGTTCGAGAGGCGTGATGGAAAAATGCTCTATGTGCATCCAAATGACGCAAAAAACAATTTTGGACGCTAAGCGTGATGGACGTGTTGCTAAAACGGACGAGTTTAGAACAGCCTGTTCCGCAGCTTGTAATAATGGTGCATTAGTATTTGGTGACATCAACGATAAGGCTAACACCATTGTAGCGAAAAAAGAAGATGAGCGCGCTTATTATTTGCTTGATCACGTTGGGACAAAACCAAATGTGATGTATCAAGTAAAAGTTCGCAATACAAACGAAGTTTAAGATAGTAACGTAAAACAGAATTATGGCCTCGCATTACGAAGCACCAATCAGAAGACCGCTTGTTACTGGTGAGAAATCTTACCACGATGTGACAGTTGACGTTGCACGTCCAGTAGAAGGTAAAGCTAATAAGCAATGGTGGATTGTATTTTCAATCGCCTTGACTGCATTTATGTGGGGTGTCGGATGTATTATTTATACCATCGGGACTGGCGTAGGTGTTTGGGGGTTGAATAAAACTGTTGGATGGGCTTGGGATATCACCAATTTCGTTTGGTGGGTTGGTATTGGTCATGCAGGAACCCTTATTTCAGCAGTATTGTTACTGTTCCGTCAAAAGTGGCGTATGGCCATCAACCGTTCGGCTGAAGCCATGACCATATTTTCTGTTATACAGGCTGGTTTGTTTCCTATCATTCACATGGGGCGACCTTGGCTAGCGTATTGGGTATTGCCAATTCCAAATCAATTTGGATCACTTTGGGTAAATTTCAACTCCCCATTGTTATGGGATGTATTTGCTATATCGACCTATCTTTCGGTTTCATTGGTTTTCTGGTGGACAGGCTTGTTACCTGATTTTGCTATGATTCGTGATCGAGCAGTTAAGCCATTTCAGAAAAAAATATACAGTTTGTTAAGTTTTGGATGGTCGGGTCGTGCTAAAGATTGGCAACGATTTGAAGAAGTTTCATTGGTATTAGCCGGTTTAGCAACACCTTTGGTTTTGTCGGTTCACACCATCGTATCGTTTGACTTTGCCACCTCGGTAATCCCAGGTTGGCACACAACAATTTTTCCGCCATATTTCGTAGCTGGAGCTATTTTTTCTGGATTTGCCATGGTAAACACCTTGCTTATTATCATGCGAAAAGTATGCAGTTTAGAAGATTATATTACAGTTCAACACATTGAACTGATGAATATTGTTATTATGATTACAGGGTCTATTGTTGGTGTGGCTTATATTACCGAGCTATTCATTGCTTGGTATTCAGGGGTTGAATATGAACAGTATGCATTCTTAAATAGGGCAACAGGTCCATACGCTTGGGCGTATTGGTGTATGATGAGTTGTAACGTATTCTCGCCACAGTTTATGTGGTTTAAAAGATTACGAACAAGTATTATGTTCTCATTCTTTATATCAATTGTTGTAAATATCGGAATGTGGTTTGAGCGATTTGTAATTATCGTTACATCGTTACACAGAGATTACCTGCCATCATCATGGACTATGTTCTCTCCCACTTTTGTTGATATTGGAATATTTATAGGAACCATTGGATTCTTCTTTGTCTTATTCTTGTTATATGCTCGAACGTTCCCAGTGATTGCTCAAGCAGAGGTTAAAACAATCTTAAAATCATCAGGACAACGCTACAAACGTTTGAGGGAATCTGGTGCAACGTTGGTGGGCTCTGGATCAGTTGATGCCGTAGCTGCAGATCAAAATAAAACTAAATCGAAAAAATAAAGAGGCGACAAATACATTAACTTATGAAAAGTTCGAAAGTTATTCACGCACTATACACCGACGATGACGTTCTATTGAATGCCGTTAAGAAGTTGCGTGCAGCAAAGCATGCGATTGAAGAAGTCTATACGCCTTTTCCTGTTCACGGTCTAGACAAGGTCATGGGTCTTGAACCAACACGAATTGCTATTACTTCATTCATGTATGGCTGTGTAGGTCTCTGCGTGGCAATTTTAATGATGAATTATATCATGATCCAAGATTGGCCTCAGGACATTGGCGGTAAGCCAAGTTTTAGCTATTTGGAAAATATGCCAGCATTTGTGCCAATTATGTTTGAAATGACAGTCTTTTTTGCCGCCCACCTTATGGTTATTACTTTCTACCTGCGCAGCAGAATGTGGCCGTTTAAGAATGCTGAAAACCCTGATGCTCGCACCACTGATGACCATTTTTTAATCGCTGTTTCAGTAGGTGAAGATGAGAAGGAATTGAAAAAATTATTAACCGAAACAGGTGCTGTTGAAATGCACCTTGTTGAACAAGAAGCAAGTCACTAATCCCATGATTTACAAGACGCTCAATTTTTTAATCCGATTGAAAAGACCAAGCAGTATGTTGGCTTTTCTCTTTATGGCATTTAGCTTGGCCTCGTGTCAGAAAAATTCTAGGCCAAATTACCAGTACATGCCTAATATGTATACCTCGGTTGGATACGAAGCTTACGGCGAATATGATGTTTTTGCTAAAGGTCAAGAGGCAATGGCTCCCGCTGAGAATACTATTGCTCGCGGTCATAGTTTGTATGCTTTTCCAAACAGCAATGAAGGTTATGAACTAGCCAAGGCCGATTCAACTAATCCTTATGAAACGGATTATGATGCGATTCGAGGAAAGGCACTTTATGATATCTACTGTGGTATTTGTCATGGCAATCAAGGTAAAGGAAATGGATATTTAGTAGCAAACGAAAAAATACTTGGCGTTCCAAGTTATGATGCGCGAGAAATTACTGTTGGAAGCGTTTATCATGTCATTTATTTTGGTAAAAATACCATGGGATCGTACGCCAATCAATTGAATGAAGAAGAACGCTGGCAGGTTTCTGCTTATGTGATGAACCTTCGTGAAGCGTTAATACAAAACTAAAGACAACTCAGGATCATGTATATTTTTACCAACCGTTTAAAACTGATAGCGATTTCTCTGGTAGTTCTAGGTGCTGCAGGGTGGACATACAGCTATGTCACTTCCAAAAAATCTTTAGAAGAGATTAAGATTATGTTGGCTGAAGAGGACAGTCATCATGGTCCAGTTGCTGATGTGGAGTCTCATGCACCCGCTGAGCAAATGCATGCGGAGGAAACTCATTCTGAGGCTCATGTTACAGCCGAAACCCATGGTGACGAACACGCCGAACACGTTTTACACCAAACTCATAACCGTCCTTATGCGGCGCTTTATGTAGCTGCGTTCTTTTTTATGATGATATCGCTCGGAGTATTAGCATTTTATGCAGTGCAATATGCCGCACAAGCCGGCTGGTCTGTAGTGCTTCATCGTGTGATGGAGGCGATCACGGCTTACTTATTACCTGGGGCCTTAATTGTATTAATTATTGCACTTTGGGCTGGTGATCATTTATTTATTTGGATGGATGAAGAGGTCGTTGCGCATGACGCATTAATTCAAGCTAAAACAGGATGGCTCAATAAAACGGGCTTTCTTGTACGCGGATTGATTTTTATCGGCGGTTGGAGCGCTTATCGCTTCCTATCCCGACGCTATTCAATTGCTCAGGATAACGCCGATGACGCCAAAAATTTTAAAAGAAATTTCCGATTATCGGCAGGATTCCTTGTATTCTATTTGTATACCGAATCTATGATGTCTTGGGATTGGATTATGAGTGTTGACCCTCACTGGTTTAGTACTTTATTCGGCTGGTATGTCTTTGCTAGCATGTTTGTGAGCGGTATTACAGTCATTGCTCTATTAACACTTTACTTAAAGTCAAAAGGTCACCTCGAATTGGTCAATGACAGTCATTTGCACGATTTGGCTAAATTCATGTTCGGTATCAGTATTTTCTGGACTTACTTGTGGTTCTCACAATTTATGCTCATTTGGTATTCGAATATTCCAGAAGAGGTAACTTATTTTGTTACACGATTGGCTGATTATAAACTTCCATTTTTAGGGATGGTAGTATTGAATTTTGTATTCCCTTTACTACTTCTTATGAATAGCGATTATAAGCGTGTTCCGTGGTTTGTAGTCATGACAGGAGTGGTTATATTATTTGGGCATTATATCGACGTTTTCAATATGATTATGCCTGCGACAGTCGGTGACCGTTGGGGTCTTGGATTGTCAGAAATTAGTGCCGTTCTGCTATTTTTAGGACTGTTCCTATTTATTGTTCAACAAGCCCTGACAAAAGCGCCTCTATTGGCCAAAGGAAACCCATTTGTAAAAGAAAGTGAATATTATCACTATTAACATATAAAGCATACCAAAGGCGATGACTACCTTTTTAACCATCTTAGTTTTAGTTTCTATAACCGTTGCGATATGGCAAATGGTTAAAATTTTTGATCTTTCTAGGAAACCTGCTGACGACTCAGAGATAGCAACTGATCAAGACAATAAGGTCAATGGCTACATGCTGCTGGGCTTTTTGATCTTTATTTATTTAATTACAATTATTAGTTTCGTTTTGTGGGGCGATTTGCCTTTATTATCTGATGCAGCCTCTGAACACGGATCTGATGTTGATTCGTTGTTTATTTTATCGTTGGTCATTATTTTCATTGTTCAAACAATTACCCAGTTTTTACTTCACTATTTTGCCTTTATTTATCGAGGTGAAAAAGGGAAAAAGGCTCTCTTCTTTGCAGACAATGATAAATTGGAGTTCATCTGGACCATCATTCCAGTAATTGTTTTAGCCGGGTTAATTATATCTGGTTTATTTACTTGGACAGAAATAATGACTGTAGATGAGAATGACGATCCTATCGTCGTTGAATTATACGCACAACAATTTAACTGGAAAGCGCGATATGCGGGTGAGGATAATGTATTAGGCAAAGCCAATGTGAGATTAATCGATTTAGATAAAGCAAATATATTAGGCGTCGACGAATCAGACCTTAATGCTCAAGACGACATTATCGTCACCGAATTGCACCTGCCCGTTAACCGTCCTATTCTGTTTAAAATGCGATCTCAAGATGTTTTGCATTCAGCCTATATGCCGCACTTTAGAGCACAGATGAATTGTGTTCCAGGAATGATTACGCAGTTCTCATTCACGCCTACGATAACCACTGAGGACTATAGAATGCTACCTAATATTGTTGAGAAAGTCAATAATATTAATAAGATCCGTATAAAGAAATCTGAGAAATTGGCATCTCAAGGTGAAGAGGCCTTAGACCGCTATGACTTTGACTTTTTACTGTTGTGTAATAAAATTTGCGGCAAGTCGCACTATAATATGCAAATGAAAATTATTGTTGAAACAGAGGAAGAATTTAATGCATGGATGGCCGAACAAAAAACCTTCGCCGCTTCATTGATTCAGAATTAAAAATATTTATAAAAATCATCTTATGTCAGCACATGTAGATACTCACGATCACGACGATCACGGCCACCACAAAGAGACTTTTATAACAAAGTATATCTTTAGTCAGGATCATAAAATGATCGCCAAACAGTATTTGATCACCGGAACCATCATGGGTGTTATTGGAGTATTGATGTCTCTGATGATGCGAACCCAAATTGCGTGGCCTGGCGAACCGAATGTACTTTTTAAAGCCCTATTGGGAAAATGGGCTCCTGGCGGTGTCATGGACGCTGACATCTATCTGGCTTTAGTGACTATCCATGGCACTATAATGGTTTTCTTTGTTCTGACCGCAGGACTAAGTGGTACGTTCAGTAACCTGCTTATTCCTTTACAAATAGGTGCTCGAGATATGGCGTCGGGGTTCTTAAATATGGTTTCCTACTGGTTGTTTTTTATTTCAAGTCTCGTCATGGTTATTTCATTGTTTGTAGCCTCAGGGCCGGCAGCAGCTGGATGGACCATATATCCACCTCTTAGCGCCTTGCCTTTAGCGCAAAGTGGATCAGGTATGGGAATGACTTTGTGGCTAGTATCTATGGCTATTTTTATAGCGTCCTCCTTACTGGGATCACTTAACTATATTGTAACTGTGATCAACCTTCGCACCAAAGGTATGTCAATGACAAGGTTGCCTTTAACCATTTGGGCATTTTTTGTTACAGCCATTATCGGTGTAGTTTCTTTTCCAGTATTGCTTTCAGCGGCGCTTCTCTTAATCATGGATCGTAGTTTTGGCACATCATTTTTCTTATCGGATATTTTCATTCAAGGCGAAGTGCTACATTATCAAGGTGGATCACCTGTATTGTTTGAACACTTATTTTGGTTCTTAGGTCACCCCGAAGTGTATATTGTATTATTACCAGCTCTTGGTATTACCTCCGAGGTCATTGCGACCAATTCGCGTAAACCAATTTTTGGCTATCGGGCCATGGTATTGTCGATTTTGGCGATTGCATTTTTATCAACCATCGTATGGGGACATCATATGTTTATTTCGGGTATGAATCCATTCTTGGGATCTGTATTTACATTTACAACATTGTTAATTGCAATTCCTTCTGCGGTAAAGGCTTTTAACTACATTACAACACTTTGGAAAGGAAATCTCCAATTTAATCCAGCCATGTTGTTTTCAATTGGATTGGTTTCAACCTTTATCACTG
>Ga0206131_10003003_pt1 | contig 19809 bp, 18 predicted proteins | sample Helgoland_Spring_FD_148636 | JGI IMG/M metagenome (GOLD analysis project Ga0206131, IMG submission 148636) | Pelagic subsurface seawater microbial communities from Kabeltonne, Helgoland, North Sea - Helgoland_Spring_Bloom_20160517_1 | ecosystem: Environmental > Aquatic > Marine > Epipelagic ...
GTAATACGTTATCAGTCTCCACAAGAATGCGCCAAGTGATCCCAGTCCTGCAGAAATATAATCACTAAAAAATCCTGAAAACATAAACTCCATAACTCCTGAGCCTCCTGGTGTTGGACTAAACTGTGTGATAACGTACATTGTTTGTGACCGCGCATACAATAAGAACTGATCCATAAGTTCAAAATCCATTTCTACCAATGCCAATATGATGAAGTTAACGGCTAAAAACCTAGCAACCCAGGCACCTACCGTTGTCGAAATTGCTTTTAAATGAAAGCTTAAAGGCATCATTCTAATTTCCTTAGACGTAAGAACAACATCCTGACCTGTCTTTACCAAAGTCCTTTTGAACCTTCCTATCAAAGGTAATTTTGACAATCCAAAAAGTATTTTCTTAATAATCGTTGGTCTAAAAAGCCCCCACAACAATATAGAAGCATAGGCAGAGATAAAGAGCCACACCACCATATATATTATTCCATAATATTCAAACATACTTTGCATGTCTGGACGTATCAGTTGAGGTCCAAAAGTACCTAGCAATGCAATCATTGTTACAAGAAAGAAAAATGAGTCGATAATAACAGTATACATAACAATCGAAACAGCCTTTGCTGGTGAAATTTTCTCCTGTGATAAAAAGAAAACAGCAACGGCAGAACCTCCAATACTTGTCGGTGAAATAGCTGATGCAAACTCCCAAATGAAAATTAACTCTGCAGCATGTTTAAACCTAAAGGCCCCGTTTGATAAGACCATTAACCTAAGAGCATAAAAAATATGTCTCAACACATAAATCAAAACAGCTAATCCAAGAAAAAACCACAATCTTTGATTCCACTTGATCTGTGAAAACTCCTCCCAGTCAAATTGGCTCAATGCCATATATACAATAACGGCAATACCCAATAAAACAGGTAAAATAATCTTAGAGATCTTTAATGATCCTAAGACTTTTTCATCTTTACTTATGTTGCTATTTCTACTCAATATGAGGTCTAACTGATTTTCATTCTTACAAAGTGCATAAATAATAACTTATATTGACTAAGTCACCCTAAAGTCTATCTATTTACTAACCAATTTAGCACCAATATGTTTTATTATGCCCTAAACCTCTAATCTGCTTGAATTATTAATAGTTATTTGACAATTTTTATAAAAATAGCCAAGCATTAAAACCAAATAGTCCCTAATTTCGTTCTTCTTTAAAAATTGATACAAATGGAGACCAAGACTACAAGTCCAATAATGTTATATACTGAGCAAACGCCGAATCCAGAATCGCTAAAGTTTGTTACCAACCGTATGCTCTACAGAGGTACTGCCGATTTTCGTACGGATGAGCTTGCTAAAGAATGGTCACCATTAGCTACTGCCTTATTTGATATGCCATTTGTTGAAGGAGTCTACATCTGCAATAATTTCGTTACCATTACAAAAGGTATCAATTACCAATGGGAAGATATTATGTTAAATGCTAAAGAATTCATCAAAAAATATGTTGAAGATGCTAAGCTTGTTATAAAAGACGGATATGAAGCGGCAATGGCAACAATGGAAGCAGAAAATGTTGATGCAATTCAATATGAAGGTGAAGAAGCAGAAATCGTACAGAAGATCAAAGAACTTATTGACAAATATGTTAAACCAGCTGTTGAAATGGATGGTGGTAACATCGAGTTCAAATCATTTGACAAAGGCGTGGTTGGTGTAGTTTTACAAGGATCATGCAGCGGCTGTCCGTCCTCTACCGTGACGCTTAAGTCTGGAATAGAAGGCATGTTAAAAAGAATGGTTCCAGAAGTTACTGAAGTGGTTGCTGAAATGGGCTAGCCCATGACCACAGAAAAACTACTTTCGCTTAAGGAAGACCTTACCAAACTTTGTGCGGAGGTTTCAGTATTTGTTCGAGAAGAAATTGATAAAGTTTCTCATTCCGATATTGAAACAAAGGACCTCAACAGTCTAGTCAGTTATGTAGATAAAGAAGCAGAAAGGAAGATCGTTACTGCTTTAAAAACATGGACTCCACAAGCTGGGTTTATAACAGAGGAAGATACGGTTACTCAAGAAGACAAACCATTAATTTGGATTATAGACCCCTTGGATGGCACCACAAATTATTTACATAATATCCCTCATTTCTCAATTTCAATTGCTCTAATGGGTCAAGGAAAGGTTATCCTTGGCATTGTCTATGAAGTTGTTCTTGACAGAGCGTTTACGGCCATCAAGGGTCTTGGCGCATGGGAGAACGATAAACCCGTTTTAGTTAAGCCAACAAAGAATTTAATTGAAGCTATTGTTGTAACTGGGTTTCCTTATAATCGAAATCAAGACATTGATAAAAACTTAGCAATCTTAAAGTTTTGCATTCTAAATTGTCGTGGCTTAAGACGACTTGGGTCTGCAGCATTAGACCTTGTCTATGTGGCTACTGGCAAGATTGACATTTACTACGAAAACTCTCTTAACATCTGGGACATTGCCGCTGGAGCTTTGATTGTACAGGAAGCTGGTGGTCAAGTGTCTGGGTTCAACAATACAGATCATCTTAAGTCAGGAAGTATAATTGCTTCCAACAAAAACTTACACGCTCCAATTTCTTCTGTAATTAACAATTGTCTTAATTAAAGCTCGTTTCATCGATAAGAACTTAGGCTGTCTCTATTATTGCACGTATTGTCCTCGATATTGGTTATTTTGGTCTTTCATGAATTTTAGCGAAAACATAAAAATTGCTTTACGATCTATAAAGTCTAATCTTTTAAGGGCCATTCTAACTTTACTTATAATCGCAGTAGGCATAACATGCTTGGTTGGTATACTTACAGCAATTGATACTGTTCTACTGTCTATGAGTGATAGCTTTAGTCGAATGGGCGCAAATTCATTTTATATCAGCCCAAGTAGGGGGTCTAACAACAATGGAAAAACCATCAAGCCTGGAGACCCAATAGTTTTTAGACAAGCTATGGACTTCAAAGAAAACTTTGACTTTCCTGGAACCAAAATAGCTGTCAACACTTTTTGTAAATGGAATTCTTCACTAAAATATAAAGACGAAAAAACAAACCCCAATATACGCCTTATAGGTATAGACGAAAACTACCTTTCTGCCTCAGCATATGAATTAGAAGTCGGTCGTAACTTTTCAAAGACAGAAATAGAAAACGGTACCCATCAAATTATTATCGGACATGAACTTGTCAAACTATTGTTTAAGGACAAAATAGATGACGCTTTACATAAAGTAATCAGTGTAGGAAATACGCGCTACAAGGTCATTGGTGTCCTTAAAAGCAAAGGATCAACCATAACTGCATCAAATGATCGGCGCGTTTTTATTCCTCTTTTAAATGCCAAAAGATATTACGGATATGCTGATCGAAACTATTCTATCATGGCATCCATTACCGATGCTACGAAAATTGAAGACGCAATATCTGGTGCCATCGGTAAAATGAGAAACATACGAAAATTAAAGGCCAAAGAGGGAAACGATTTTAGGATAAGGAAAAGCGATGGTATTTTGCAGACATTAAAAGACATAACAACAGAATTGCGTATCAGTACAATTGCTATTGCACTTATGACCCTACTTGGTGCAGCCATCGGCTTAATGAATATCATGCTGGTTTCTGTTACAGAAAGAACCAGAGAAATAGGTGTTCGAAAAGCACTTGGAGCCACTAGAAGTAACATCCTATATCAATTTTTAATCGAGGCTATTGTTATTACGCTTCTCGGTGGATTACTTGGAATCATCTTTGGAATAGGTATTGGTGGAATTATCGCTGCCGTTGTTGATGGCCGATTTATCATACCATTCAACTGGATGGCTTTGGCTATTGCTGTATGTTTTATCGTGGGTGTTGTCTCTGGATTATACCCAGCTATCAAAGCCTCAAGACTAGATCCAATAGAAGCATTACGTTACCAATAGTTTTTAACAAAACGAAAGTAGAGCAGAAATTGCGGCCTTACCTCTACCCCAAAAAAACAGATTATATATAACTTATTGGTTTGCTTCAACAATTGTAGCACTATTACTAGGCGATACCTTTATCACCCTAAAGTCATAGCCAAAGTTATTTCGATACGCTTCCCTCAGTTCTACCATTTGTTTTTGTGAAAGTTCCTTCGTCATTAAAGCAATAACATTTCCACCAAAACCACCTCCCATCATTCTAGCACCCAAAACCTGTTCGTGTAATTGCAGTTTGCCAGCTAAAAAATCTAACTGCTCACAACTCACCTCGTAGTCACCTGTTAGCGAAGCGTGAGACATGTTCATCAATTGTCCCAACAATCTAGCGTCTTGGTTTTTTATTGAAAATACTGCCTCTTCAACCCGCTTAATTTCATTTAAAACGTGCCTGATTCTTTTGTAATAAAAAGGGTGGCTTTCTTTTATGAATTTAATTTGTTCTAGGTTTGTATTTCGAAAAGTCTGATCTGCCCCATACTCTTTCCTAACTAATTTTAACGCATGCTCTACCTGTGTGCGTCTTATGTTGTACTCTGTGTCAACTAACGTGTGCTTAACATTCGTATCAAACAATATAAAAAAATGATCTTCAAGATTAAGGGCGATATAGCTATACTCTTTTGTCTCGCAGTCCAATAGAACAGCATATCCTCTTTTCCCAACCAATATAGATGTTTGATCCATGTTACCCCCTTTTAGACCAATACCGTGTTCAATTTCAGCTGCCAGTTCTATCATTTCGTCTATTGAAAGACTCAAGTTGAATTTTTGATCTAACAACAGAAGTAGGCCACAACACAATGCTGAGGAGGATGAAACACCTCCACCAATTGGAATGTCGCTTCCAAAGGCAATATCAACTCCGATCACTTTAAGGCCCCTTCGGTCTAGTAACTTAATAAGTTCATTAAAGTACTTACACCATTCCTTTGCATAGTTAAGTTTTCCTTCCTTAATAATATAGGTTTCATCATAATCTACAGAATGAAAATTAATGTCTTTGGTATTGTTAGAACGCAAGCAAAAATACATAGACTGCTCAATAGCAAACGGTAAAACCAGTCCTCCACAATAATCAACATGTTCACCAATAATATTTGCCCGTCCTGGTGATCTTACAATACACTCTGGCTCGCCAAATAGATCGGTAAATTTATTAATGACTTGTTTTTTCTTTTCGCTCATGCAAGTAGTAGCCGTTTGGATCAAATTTGTTTCTCTTGAACGAGAATTTTAAAAAAGGAAAGCATTAAACATGTGCCTCTAACAATTCAATTGTAGATTGGTCACCTTGCTTCTTAGCGTGATCTAAAGCTGATTTCCCCTTATCATCCTTTAAGCTAGGGTCAGCTCCCCTCTCTAAAAGTACTTGCATTACAGCCACTTGACCAAAAGAAGCACAATAAATTATAGCTGTCGCTTGACTGTGGTTTTTAATATTAATATCTGCTCCGTGCTCAATCAACAATTCCACAACCTCAATATAACCTTTAAAACAACAACCCATTAGTGCTGTGTTTCCTGCAGCATCTTGGGCATTCACTTCTGCCCCATTGTCCAACAACAACTGAACAACATCCGTCAAGTTATAGTATGCCGCCAACACTAGTGGTGTAAAACCACGAGCGTCTCTTTCGCTAACAAGGCTGGGCTTATTTTGGATTTGTGCTTTTACACTTTCAATATCTCCTGATCGAATAGATTCAAATAACATCGCTGATTTATTAATGAGTAACAAATTTATCATAACTTTAAATAATATCTCTAATCCTCGTGGTATTTTTACTAGTACACAACCTCACTAGCAGCCCTTAACGTACCGTTAGAATAAAAAGAACTGGTAAAGAAGACAAAAAAACAGAGTTTGTAAAATAAATAAACAATATTTTTTTAATGGTGAACCTACTATAAGTACGATTTAAGACTTATGGCCCTAAATTACTTCAAGCATTCAAAAGTCAATGAAAGAAAAAGAACCTGAATCCTAGAAGGAGTTAACATCCAAGACTAATCTTTTATTTCTGTCGTTCAGATATCCAGTAATGTACACTTAACAATCATAAACAGAATAAAATTTGGATATTCAGGCCTTTTTTCAACAAGGGACCCCTCTCTGGCAGAGCTTATTTGCCTTTACTTAAAATAAAACACCTTCTCAAGATATGCTTTAACCGCCAAGGCACTTGCTTCGAAGTGAGGCTGGGGCAAGTTGTAAGGATCACACCAAAGCCACATTTCACACTTATGTGGTTCCATAACTTCTACTTGACCTTCAAATCTATCAACAAATAAGTTTATAGAGACCGCATGTACCTTTTCTGTTTTAAAAGTCTCTAGGTTATTGACCACACTGTATACTTTCGGATTAAATATATACAAGCCCGTCTCTTCTTTCACTTCCTTAATGGCCGCTTCTTCAAAACTTTCACCCAATTCTAAGTGTCCTCCTGGAATCGAATAAAATGGAGAGTGACTCCCTTTTCTTTTTCCAACTAGAATTTTTCCTTCACCGTTTTTAATCAACACACCTACGCCTACCTTTGGTCGTTTTTGCATTTTTTTATTTTAAATATATAGGTTTATTCTGAAAAGGGATCGCTCCATTTTTCATTTTCATAAACATCATTTCCACTAAGTGTTTTTAGAAACGCAATCACTGCAAGTTTTTCTCCTTCAGTCATGTTCAGCTGTTGTCCTCCGCCTCTACATAATCTTCCGTCTAAATTATTATTACCTCTAGTTTCAATACTATTGTAATGATCTAGCACCGCCTCTAAGCTTTCAAAGTCTCCATTGTGCATCAGTTGACCATTCAGCTCACCAGCTGGATTAAACAGATCTCTTAAAGTTGGCGATCTCGTTATTGTTAAATCTGTTGTGCCGTCAGCGGCCAAAACAACACCATTGTTTTCAGAATTAGGTGAAATGTCAAATTCATTTGCTCTGTGACAACCTTGACAACCTAAACCCCTCCAATTCTAATACCCGATTGACCTTGAAACATTGCGCTTTCCGAGAACAATTTTTTGCCTTGATTTTCTAATACTGTAAAGTTTAGAAATTGCTGGTTGCTATTATTCACCAATGCACGCCCTTCGTCATACTTGCTATCATATGATTGAATGCTTCTGACAAATTGTGCTAAAGCTTCTTGCATTCTATTTTCAGAAATTAATTCATCCCCAAAAGCGTTTGTAAACAGCTGTCTATAATACAATTCATTATACAACTTTACTGTCAAATCATTTATTCCTGGGTTACCACCTGTACCACTAAACCCCATCTCGATATGGTCCCGAATTGGCATTGTCGTTTGTTGTTCTAGGTTATCTGCTCGCTCATCCCAAAAGAATTTTCTCTCATCTGAAAACCTTGCATTTACCAAGCGCATAGAGTGTCTTCCCGTCTCTCCATTTACACCCTCACTTAATCTTCTATTATCGCCAAAGGCCAATTCTTGTTTATGACAAGAAGCACATGAAACGGAGTTGTCAACAGAAAGCTTTTTATCATAAAATAATACTCTTCCCAATGTTGCACCAGCATCTGTTATTTCATTTCCCCTTGTATTGTCTTTATCAATATAATTCGGTGTAGCTTGATTCGAATAATCATAACCAACCTCTAGGCCGGGAATTGCGTTAATACCAAGTTGTTGCTGCCCTTCGTCATCTGTATTCGTATCCATTGTATGAGTTGTATCAACACCTAGTTCTTCCGTGTGGTCGGTCTGCTCTAAATCTGTTTGACAAGACGTAACCAATAAAACCATGGCGATACTGAATATATAGTGTTTGCTTATCATAATAATGCTTTTAAGTTTAAAGACAATTATTGCTTACACTATGTAAAGAGCTCCACTTTCCGTTTGTACTTATAATTCTATCGTTTTTTTAAATTCCGCAACATTATATCCTTTAGATACTGCTGTTTTATAGGACTCGCTTCCTCTATTTAACAATGGATTGGTATGGTTCAAGTGTATAAAGTGAATTTTTTGGCGCTCTTTAACAGGAAGGCTATCAAATAGGTTCATGGTTTCAATAACAAACGGATGTGGTATTTCGGAAATATCCCTGTTGTTTATTTCTTGTGCATCATAAAACGTTGCATCTAAAAAAGCAATATCAACATTCGCAACCTCCTCAACAATAGACCTCCTCCATTTATTCCACTTGTCAATGTCTGGAATAAACAAAATGGTCTTAGTTGGACCAAATATTTTAAATCCTACTGTTTCAGAGTATTCGTCCCTATGAGGAACCAAAATTGGTTGAATAGACAAGTTTTTAGAAATCGATACACGCGTATCATTCTGCAATTCTTTTAAATCAATGTTTCCAAGTGAAACCAATTGATCCCAAGGACCATTTTTTTCAAGAAAGTTTTTCATTGTTGGCATAACGTGAACGGAAACGTTTTTGCCTCCCAATGATTCTCTACCCAAGTACATCAATCCTGTATAATGACCAATGTGAGCATGAGTGATAAAAATACCATTTGGTTCTTCTGAATGTTGAAAATCAAAACTTTTGTTTAGTATTTTCATTTGTTCTGGCAAATCCGGGCTTGCCTCAATTAAAAATGTCTTTTGCTCTTCATAATCCACAAGCCCTAATGAAACAACTTTCCGTCTTGCGTCTGGATTGTCAAATAGGTCAACACAACAATTTTTCTTACATCCTATATGTGGTGAGCCACCATCTTGAACTGTTCCCAAAACAATTACTGACGTCGAATCTATTAAAGCCGGACCCGTTTCTTCTACAATTTGAGAACAAGACAAAAGCCCAACCAACATAACACTATATAACTTCTTCATTTATATTTTTAAGTCAACGTTAAGATAAAATTTATAATATAAATTTCATCACTTATTTAACTGTTTACATTGTCATAAATTATCATTTTCTTTACACCCATGAATGTTGCAGTTATCGGAGGTGGTGCGGGAGGTTTTTTTGCCGCTATAAACGTTAAAGAAAATTACCCTAATGCTCAGGTTACAATTTTTGAAAAAACCAAAAAGGTACTTTCAAAGGTCAAAGTATCGGGTGGCGGAAGATGTAATGTAACCAATGCTTGTTTATCTATTTCAAAACTATGTGATGCTTACCCCCGTGGAGGAAAGAAGCTAAAAAAACCATTCAAAGATTTTTATACGAAGGATTGTATAGAATGGTTCGAGTCTCGTGGTGTGCCGCTTGTTGTGCAAGAAGACAACCATGTTTTTCCACAATCACAAGATTCACAAAGCATCATTGATTGTTTTTTAAGTGCGTGCTCGAAGTTCAAAATAAACATAGAGCTTGGTTCCGCTATTGAAAAAATAGAACCCACTGGCAACAAATATCAATTGCATTTCCGTAAAAGTAATACAGCTTCTGAGTTATTCCACAAAGTAATTATTGCAACTGGTGGGTCACCTAAACGAGAAGGTTTAAAATGGTTGGAAGACATGGGCCATAAAATCGAAGAGCCTGTTCCTTCTCTGTTTACTTTCAACATGCCCAATGAAAACATAACCAAGCTTATGGGAGTCGTTGTTGAAAAAACATTAGTTTCTGTTCAGGGTACCAAGTTAAAATCAGATGGCCCTCTACTGATCACCCACTGGGGGATGAGTGCTCCAGCAATAATAGTTTTGTCTGCTTTTGGCGCACGGGTTCTGCATGATCTAAATTATGAATTTAAAACGCAAGTCAACTGGGTCAACGAAGTCAATAATGAAGTTGTAAAAGGAAACCTATTGGCAATAATTGACAATCATGCACAAAAACAATTGAGCAATTTCAGACCTTATGATTTACCTGATCGTTTGTGGCAATACCTCTTAACCAAAAGTGAAATAGCTCTAGATAAAAAGTGGTCTGAGTTGGGTAAGAAAGGTATCAATAAGTTGGTTACTTTATTAACCAACGACGTTTATGATGTAAAAGGTAAAACCACATTCAAAGAAGAATTTGTGACTTGCGGGGGTGTAAGTTTAGATAGTATTGATATGAAAACAATGCAAAGCAAGGTGTGCAAAAACATTTACTTCACAGGTGAGGTCATGGATATTGATGGTATTACTGGAGGTTATAATTTTCAAGCAGCCTGGACTACAGCATTTATTGCTGCTAAATTAAAATAGTCGTTTGTTATGAGCAAGATTCAAGAGAAGTTATTCAAAGAAATAAAAGATGACTCTCTGTTTGAGAAATCATTAAGTTATAGTAAGGAATACATTGCTAAGATTTTTGATCGAGATGTTTATCCTTCTGACCAAGCGATCAAAGATCTTGATGTTTTTGATTCAGCTCTACCGGTTGATGGGCTTGATGGGCATCATTTGATTGAACACCTCAACACATTCGGTTCCCCAGCCACAAACGCTCAGTTAGGTGGTAGGTACTTTGGTTTTGTAAATGGCAGTGCTGTTCCTGCGGGTATCGCTGCCAAACAATTGGCTACGACTTGGGATCAAAACAGTGGTCTACAAATTATATCTCCAATCTGTGCCAAGTTAGAATCCGTTGTCGAAAAGTGGATTAATAAACTCTTTGACCTTGATGATAAGTGTGTCTCGGGTTTTGTAACAGGTACTTCTGCTGCTAACTTTTGTAGCCTTGCCGCAGCGAGATATCGAATATTAAAAAACCAAGGTTGGGATGTCAATAAGAAAGGTCTTTGGAATGCTCCAAGAGTCAGAATTGTTGCTGGCAAGCAGGCCCACTCCTCCGTTCTAAAAGCAGTTAATATGAATGGCTTTGGGCAAGAATCTATTGAATGGGTCGATGTTGATCATCAGGGTAGAATGCTTGTTGACTCCTTACCAGCGCTAGATAACACATGCCTCGTTTTATTACAGGCTGGCAATGTCAACAGTGGCGCATTCGATGATTTCGATAATATTTGTACCCTAGCGAACAACGCTGGTTCCTGGGTACATATTGATGGTGCTTTTGGACTTTGGGCTCAGTGTTCATCTTCATTAAAACACTGGACTAACGGTATCGCAAAAGCGGATTCACTAGCAGTAGATGGTCACAAGACATTAAACACCCCTTATGACTGTGGTATTGTAATTTGTAAAGACAAAGATGCGCTAAGTTCTGCCATGCATATGTCTGCCTCATATATCATGCAGAATCAAGAACGGGATGGAATGTATTATACGGCTGATATGTCTAGGCGTTCCAGAGTGATTGAATTGTGGGCAACAATTTGCAGCCTAGGTATTCATGGAATAGATGAAATGGTAACCAGCATGCATGAAAAAGCAAATCTGTTTGCTGATCTTCTTAGCAGTGCTGATGGGTTTACCGTTCTCAATGAAATAGACTTTAATCAGATTGTTGTCTGTTGCAATTCAGATGAATTAACAAGTCAGGTTATGCAACACATACAACAAAGTGGCGATTGTTGGGTTGGTCATGCAATGTGGAAAAACAAAAGAGTTATTCGAATTAGTATTTGTTCTTGGGCTACAACAAAAGACGATATAAATCGGTCGTTCAATGCTTTTAAAACGGCTCTTGAACATTGTACCACTTCTTAATGTCCTCATAAACAACTTCTGGGCTTAAACTTGTGTCATTGATGATATCTTTAACCGTCATTTTTTTTACCTCAATTAAATACTCAACAATTAATCTGGACTTTAAATAAAATCTAGGACTATAGTTTCCATATGTTGTTTTCAGCCATACACCATTAGAGTTTTCTATGCTCACCATTAAATCAAGAATAGATTGGTGTTGTTCTTTGCGTTTTGGAGCATAAGAAATATACTCCGAATAGCCTTCATTGATCCATGACTGTGTTTTCATAAACCCTAAGGTCGAATACTCAGGATACATTTGGCTGTGTACACATTCGTGAGTAATTACTTGGACAAGGTTTAGTTTTTCTAAATCACCATACCCCTTAATAAGCCAGCCAGACTTAAAGTCTGGTTCGGCGTTATAAATATGAGAATCAAACTTTGAAGATGCCATGTTTTTCATACCCAAAAACTCTATGACTTTTGAATAAGAAGTAGCCTTCACAAAAAACAACTTAAACTTCTGGTCAGGGCTATAGAATTCACTTCTTTTCAAATTCAACAGAACTGAATCTAATGTGTTTTTAACAAAAGTGTTTTCTTGAATTTTGGAATTGGAATAGATGTCAAACTGTTGATAAGAATGTGTTTTCTTTATATACAATTGCGGAAACTGAACAGATGCAAAAGCTAATAAAAATAAAGCGACACAAACAATAACAGCGTTGGTGATTACTTTCTTTTTCATTTATTAAAATGATTAATCACTAAAAATAAAAAAACCAAAACCCCCTGGGTCTCTTACAATTATATTATCTACTATACCCTCTGGATTAAAGTGAGATATTTCCTCTGTTATTGTAATGCCAGTTTTTCTAATTCCTTCAATAATTGAAATGTTTTGGGTGCCGTTAAAATATGTCAAGGATGGATTGAAAAACAAATGTGGACAAGCCATTGGCTTCATCAAACTAATCGAGTCTCCTGATGTATTAGAAAGCGCAACCCAACCTTGTTCTACATCTCCCATTGTTACTTCAAAGCCCAATGCTTTCCAAACCTTAAGGGACTTTTCCATATCTGGGGTTTCCAAACTTACTCCAGCAAAACTTCCTAAAAGTGATGGCTCGTTTTTGGATGATTCATACTTGGGTTTTTTACTCTGGTCAACTAAAGTAATACGCATTCCGCTAGGTTCACTAAATACGTTTTTTGATGCCCCGTAAAATTTATTCTCCTTTTGCAATTCATTAATAATAGCCTCCTTGTTTTGAACATATAATTTTACTCCCGCCCTCGTAGTTCGTTCACTGTTAATTAAGACTACAACTGACCCATCTGATACAACTGCATTTTCATCTTCCTGAAGAACCTGAAAGTTTAGTTTTATATAAAATTCGATACTTTCCAATAAGTTTGGTGTTGGCGTTTCAACTATCATTGTTAATGTTTATTTCTTATCTAAATCACTTAAATATAAACACTTTAATACATTTTTACACATTGACTAAAAAAAGCCGACACTTTCGTGCCAGCTTTTTTCGCGACTAAGCTGTACTAAACCATCAACTAGTTTAAAGTAATTAAATAACAAATTTTATATTCTTAAGTTACTTATTTATACTTCTAATTTGCTGCAGAGCCATTTACATCTCCTATCTTAATTGCTTTTACCCTTAAAGATTGTAAAGGAAATTCTGATTTTGCAAAGTTTAACCCTTTTGAAACATCTGCTTCATTTATAAAAATCCAAGACGGAGAAAATGGCAATGAAGGAACAATGCCTAGAATTAGTTTTCTCATAGTCAATATATCAACAGCCGTTACTCTGCCATCATTGGTAAGGTCAGCTGCCAAAATATTGCATTCATTTGTAAAAGGAGTTATTCCCAAAATGTGTCTTTGTGTAATAACCATATCTAAGGTTGACACACCATTTAGTGGATCATCATTTCCAACGATATCAAGCATAATTTTAGATGTTGATTCAAGATCATTGTTCTCTGCGATACAATTCAAAAATCCAAGAAGGTTATTATTAATTGAGGAGCAGTTAGATAAATCTAAAGTATATCCGTTTTGATTTGTTGTAACATTCACCTCTTGCACTGACGTTGTTGTACCATGGCATGTTTCAATGTCTAAGATACTTACTGATCCACTTTCTAGTGTAGTAATTTTTAATACTTGAACAAAGGACGCCGTTTCTGAACTACACCAATCTATTGCAGTCCACGTTCTTACCACTTTATATGGTGCATTAACATTAGCCTGAATAATCTGATCCGCATGAGCTATAGCTATTGAAGAACCACCAAAAAGTAAATCGTATGGTTCTGGTCTACTAAGAGAAATGTTTGGATCCAAGTCACCTGGCGCACCAACTGCTAATTCGTATGTTGCTGCAGGCCATATTACGTCCGAAAGTTCTGCCTCGTTTACTGTTATTTCTTGAATACAGAAAGCCGTATTTGTTGTGTTGTTTTCAGTAGCAACATACTTTAATGTAATGGTTTGACCATCACAGTTTGAGTCTATGACTGTTACTTGTTTATCTACCGTGTGTTGTCCACTGACAGAATTTACCACTGCGTCACCATAAGATTCATAATCTTGATCTAGGTTAAATAAGTCTACTGTTAGGTCGGCAGGGCACTGTATAGTAACCTGGGCTTTTGAAGGATTCAAAAAGGCGAATAATGCTAATATTGAGAGTATGGTTGTTTTCATAATTACCAATTTGTTTTATAATAACTTAAGGCTATATTCCTTTAAAACTGCCGACTTTTGTGTCGTTTCATTATTAAGACGGCACAACATTACGATTCGTTGCAGTAAATATTTACAAAATGACAAATACCTTATGGTTTTATTGAAGAATTCTGGGTAACGTCCAGTAAATAGGTGCATTTTCAAAAAGACCTGTCGCTATTCTGTAGCTTGTTTTAGATTAATATTCTTTTTTTATTCATGTTCCTCGTTACTTTAGGCTCACCAAAGGTGTTAAGTTCTCTATTTTATTTGTCAAAAAATAACGTTACACATGCGGGGCAAGTAATAGTTGTTTGGGTAAAAGTAAATACTTGGAATTTAAAGAGAAAGTCTAGTATAGAGATTGGTTTTCTTATTGTCCTGGTCTTTCATTGGTTTTAAAGAAAAGCGCTTCTCTTTAACAATGCGAAACAAAACATAGGTGCGCCGCACATTTCTTTAGCGTAAAGGTAAGCAACTTGCTGTACTAACTCTATGTCTCTACTCCGTAGCTTTGTTTTTTATTCTGTATGTTCTGTTTACATATTACTCCTCTGGAGCTTTTTCTATTTCAAGATCTGTTCGCCTTTGCTTACATCGAAGATCACTACACGAACTAAAGAAAAAAGGCCAACACAATTGCGTTGGCCTCTATTATAAACATTTTATTATTTTGTAATTACTCTTTCGTAAAAACGCTAGTTAAGTAACTTCTATTCATTGCTGCAATATTATCCATAGGAATTTCCTTAGGACACTCAACGCCACATGCACCAACATTTGAACACTTACCAAACCCCTCTTTGTCCATTTGTTTGATCATGTTTTTCACCCGTGTATTGTGCTCAATTTTTCCCTGAGGTAGCTTTTCTAAATGGTTAATTTTTGCAGAAGTAAACAACATTGCAGAACCGTTTGGACAAGCTGCAACACATGCACCACAGCCAATACAAGCCGCAGAATCAAATGCATCTGATGCGTCGTCTCTATTAACTGGTATTGCATTACCATCAACAGCTTGACCCGTATTTACGGATATATAGCCTCCTGCTTGAATGATATTGTCAAATGAAGATCTGTCAACAACCAAATCCTTTATAACAGGAAATGATGTTGCTCTAAAGGGTTCGATTGTAATTGTATCACCAGACTTGTACGCGCGCATATGCAGTTGGCAAGTCGTAGTTCCCGCTTGAGGACCGTGAGGTCTTCCATTAATTACCATACTACAGGAGCCACAAATACCTTCTCTACAATCGTGCTCAAATGCTACTGGCTCTTTTTTCTCTGAAACAATTTTTTCATTTAAAACATCTAACATTTCTAAAAATGACATATGCTCTTCCGCTTGGATTTTGTGAAATTCAAACTTCCCTTCAGCCTTGTTATTTTTTTGTCTCCAAACCTTTAATGTTAACTGCATAACGCTTCTTTTATATTTTTGTCTTACGACTTAAATTCAATTTTGATAATAGTTGTTGTTATAATACTATTTATAACTTCTTGTTTTCAATTCTACATTTTCAAACTTCAATTCTTCCTTATGGACTTGTGGTTTGCCATTTTCTAACCACTCCCAAGCCGCTACATAAGTGTATTCTTCATCGTTTCTTTCAGCTTCTCCATCACTTGATACATACTCTTCCCTGAAGTGTCCTCCGCAAGATTCGTTTCTATCCAAAGCATCTCTCATCATAACTTCACCCATTTCAAGGAAGTCAGCTACTCGCGTTGCTTTTTCCAGCTCAGGGTTAAATTCTTCAACTACACCTGGAACAAAAACATCTTTTTTGAACTCTTCCCTCAAATCTTGAATCATCTTGATTCCCTTTTGAAGTCCTTCTGCATTTCTTGACATACCACAATACTCCCACATGATTTTTCCCAACTTCCTGTGGAAACTTTCAACAGATTGATTACCATTTGTATCGATTAAGTGATCAAGCCTTGCTCTTGTTTCTTTTTCAGCAGTAATAAATTCTGGTGATTCATTACTGATCTGTGGTGTTCTTATTTCATTAGATAAGAACTGACCTATAGTATATGGAATTACAAAATAACCATCAGCCAACCCTTGCATTAAAGCAGAGGCTCCCAAACGGTTAGCACCATGATCTGAGAAATTTGCCTCTCCTAGTGCAAACAATCCTGGTATGTTTGTTTCCAAATTATAATCAACCCAAAGTCCACCCATTGTATAGTGAACTGCTGGATAAATTTTCATTGGGCTTTTATACGGGTTCTCTCCTGTAATTTTTTCATACATCTGGAATAGGTTTCCATATTTCTGAGAAACGACTTCTTCTCCCAATTCTTTTATTTGTGCACTACTTGGATTGCTAATACCTTTTGTATGTGCTGTAGATTTTCCATAACGTTCTATAGCTGCGGCAAAATCTAAATATACGCCCAGGCCGGTTTTCACAACGCCTTTTCCTTCATCTGTTGCTGTCTTAGCAGCTCTTGATGCAACATCTCTTGGCACCAGGTTTCCAAACGCTGGGTATCGTCTTTCCAGATAATAGTCTCTGTCCTCTTCTTTTAATTCTTGTGCTGTTTTTTGACCTTGTTGAATGGCTTTTGCATCATCAAGTTTATTAGGAACCCAAACGCGCCCATCGTTTCTCAACGACTCTGACATCAAAGTCAACTTCGATTGATATTCTCCAGAAACAGGAATACAGGTCGGGTGAATTTGTGTATAACAAGGGTTCGCCATCAAAGCTCCTTTCTTAACTGCTCTCCATGCTGCACTTACATTAGAGCCCATTGCATTTGTAGACAAGTAAAATACATTTCCATATCCTCCTGTCGCTAAAACCACACAGTGTGCCGCGTGTTTTTCCAACTTACCCGTCAATAAGTTTCTTGTTATAATCCCTCTTGCTTTTCCATCAACTATTACAACATCCAACATTTCATGCCGGTTGTGCATCTTTACTTTTCCTAAAGCAATCTGTCTTGACAAACCTGAATATGCACCAATAAGTAACTGTTGTCCTGTTTGACCTCTTGCATAAAAGGTTCTTGACACTTGAACGCCACCAAAAGATCTATTTGCCAACAAGCCTCCATATTCTCTTGCAAATGGTACACCTTGCGCCACAGCTTGATCAATAATCTCTGTACTACATTCTGCCAATCTATGTACATTAGACTCTCTTGATCTGTAGTCTCCACCCTTTATTGTATCGTAAAATAACCGGTAAATACTATCGCCATCATTTTGATAGTTTTTGGCCGCATTTATACCACCTTGAGCTGCAATGCTATGCGCTCTTCTTGGACTATCATGAAAGGTAAATGCCTTTACGTTATAGCCCAACTCTCCTAATGTTGATGCCGCTGATGCACCAGCCAAACCGGTTCCAACAACAATAACATCAAGTCTTCTTTTGTTATTTGGTGCTACAAGGTTCATTGAACCTCTATATTTTGTCCACTTCTCTGCCAATGAACCTTCAGGAGTTTTAGAATCTAATTTCATATCTGTCTGAGTTATATCGCTTGGTTGAGCTTGATTTAATAATTAGATAATTTAGAAAAATACATTATCAATGGAATAACGGCATATGCCAATGAAATACCTACTGAAAATAATATTCCTATAATGTTTATAATTGGCGTATACTTTTTGTGTTGTAAACCCAATGAAGTAAATGCACTTTGAAATCCATGAATCAAATGCAATCCTAAAGCCACCAAACCTACTAAGTAGATTATTACGATCCATATGTTTTCGAACGCCACAGCAACTCTCTTGAATACATCCTTAACCTGATAATCTACACCTGGATAAGTAATCATTTCTAATGTGTCTGTAAATTTTACTTTATACCAAAAATCACCCATGTGTACACACAAAAAGAAAAGTATAAACGTGCCCAGTAATGCCATATTCTTGGAGATCCAAGATCCATTCGCATTTGTGTTCACAGCATATTTTGAACCTTTTGCCTTTTTGTTTTGCAGGGCAATCAAAATACCCTGTATAGCATGAAGTAAGATTCCTGCATACAATCCTATTGAAATAACCTTTATCAATGGATTCGTTGACATGAAATGAGCATATATGTTAAATGATTTGCCATTATCAGAAATTAACAATTGAAGGTTTCCAAGTAAATGGACTATCAAAAAAGAAATTAAAAAAAGCCCCGTAAGACTCATTACCAGCTTCTTTCCAATACTTGATGTTAGAAATTCAGTGATCCAACGCATTTGATTAATTAGTTTTCATTGTAAAATCAATTGTAATCTATGTACAACTCATTGCTTAGCAAAGTTAAAGTTTCATCCTTATTCTTTAACCCCACATCGGTATTTAGACTTAATCTAATTACCCGAGAACAGTTTTTTTACTGTTTTTTGGCATTAAAGCTAGTTTCTAATTGGTTAAACCGATACCTTTGTACTTTATGAGTAAAGAAATACCCAATTCTCTGGAGCAATTATTAGAAAAATTTCCAGAAATTCAGCCTCCAATTACAATATCTGAAGATTCAGTAGTTACTTTCAGTTCAAAAAACAAGCCGATTTCTCTTGATTTGATTCAAGAATATTTTGTGATTTGGGATAGTTTTGATGAATTCACTGAAATTGTACCTTGTTTTCAGCTAAATGTTCCCAATGACTATTATGGTTTGGTATATTGGAAAGGATCTTTACTCAGTTATGAATATATTTTATTAATACTTTCAAAAGACGGTACCCTCATCTCAAAAAAGGTCATTGCAGGTACCATAAGTAATGGCCAAACTATCAAAAAATCTGTAGCTACTATAGACGAAAATTTAAGTATCTACACAATGGTTGGAGAGCAAGATGTCTCAGATCTAAGTTATAACCCTACTCACAGTTCAGCTTATAAGTTTGAAATAGAAGTAGATGGAACGATCAGCTCTTCACAAGAAGAAATTAATTTATGGGAAAAAGAAGAAAAACAGGAAAGAAAAAATTAGGAACAGACAAACTCAGACATATAGTTCTCTCGTACTTTTTAAAGAATCCTAAAATGAGGCTCAATGCCTCTCAAATAGCTAAAAAACTAAAGCTCAAAGTCGGCAAAGATGCCATCAATCACATCCTAGGGATTTTACTATCAGATTCTGTAATAAAACAAGTTTCTGATCACAAATTTGTTTTGGATAAAAAATATCGCAACCAAGAAAAGAAGATTAGAAGCACTGCCAACACCCTAACGGGTCGAGTAGACCTCATCAAATCAGGTGCTGGGTATGTAATTATCCAGGATCAGGATGATGATGTGTTTATACCCGCCAAATACCTTAAAACAGCTCTTAATGGTGATATTGTAGAAATAGAGTCTTTTACACACAAAAACAGAAGGCCAGAAGGACGGGTTATTCGCGTAGTAAAAAGAAACACGACTCAAATTATGGGCAAGTTAATTGTCTATAAAAAATATGGAATCGTTTCTTCTGACACTAAAAAGACCAAACTGGATGTCTATTTAAAACCTCAAGACTTTAACAATGCCGTTAAAGGTGATAAGGTTTTAATTACAATTACC
>Ga0206131_10003004_pt1 | contig 19808 bp, 14 predicted proteins | sample Helgoland_Spring_FD_148636 | JGI IMG/M metagenome (GOLD analysis project Ga0206131, IMG submission 148636) | Pelagic subsurface seawater microbial communities from Kabeltonne, Helgoland, North Sea - Helgoland_Spring_Bloom_20160517_1 | ecosystem: Environmental > Aquatic > Marine > Epipelagic ...
TCTAACACCGCGAGAAAGCGCGCCACAATGACGCCCCGCTCCGTGACACCGGCAATCAGAGAGCGAAAACTGACCGGTTTGCCCACTTTGAGCAGTGAAATAACGTGGGCTGCCTGCTCACGAATACTGACCAGTGGGGCGTGGAGGTGGTCCAAGCCCAGTATCGGTAATTCTTTGGGCGCCATGGCCACCAGGGCCAGTGCGTGAAAATCTTCAACACTGAGCGTCCATTTCAGCTCCGGCACGCTCTCGACAAACTTATTTTCCAGGGGGACCAGACGAGCGTGGCGGGTACTCTCGCGCTCCAGAGCCTCGCTAAACCAGGTCGAGACTTCTTTGAACGCTCGATACTGCAACAAACGGGCGAAGAGTAGATCTCGGGCTTCGAGTAGCGCCACGTCTTCGGCATCCACGAATTCACCGTGGGGAAGCAATCCCACAATTTTCATATCCAGCAGGGTTGCCGCCACCACCAGGAACTCGCTGGCCGCGTCCAGTTCGGCTGTGCCCTCTAAATCTTTGACGTAACTGAGAAACTCATCGGTCACAGCACCCAGAGAAACCTCGGTGATATCAAGCTCACGCTTCCCAATTAACGAAAGGAGAAGGTCGAAAGGCCCATCAAAGTTGGCAAGGCTGACTCGAAAACCACTATCACTGAGATGGTTTTCGGGATCTAGCCTCTGGAGCGTCTCAGGCGATGGCGCCACGGGCGACGAGCTCTCTAGCCAGCTGACGATAGGTCTGCGCGCTGGAATGGGCGGGGGCAAATTCGGTAATTGGAACAGCGGCCACCGACGCATCCGGGAACTTCACTGTTCTTCCGATCACAGTGTCCAACACGCTGTCCCCGAATGCTTCCACAACGCGTTCCATGACTTCCTTGGCATGCAGGGTTCGCGCGTCATACATCGTGGCGACAATCCCATCCACCCGGATCGATGGGTTCAAGCGATCACGCACTTTTTCAATGGTTTCGATCAAAAGCGCGACTCCACGCAGCGCAAAGTACTCGGTTTCTAGGGGGATGAGAACGCCGTGGGCCGCAGTGAGGGCGTTCACGGTCAGGAGACCCAGAGAGGGCTGGCAATCAATCAGAACCACGTCATAGTCGTTGAGGACGGGTTTGAGAACTCTGGCGAGGATTTGTTCACGGGAAATTTCCCCGACCAGGTGAACCTCAGCGGCCGAGAGGTCGATATTGGCAGGGATGACGTGAATACCGGGAATCTTGGTGGGTTGGATGGCCTTGCGAACATCCTTTTCCCGACCCAGTAGCAGGTCATAGATTGTCACCGCATCATGGGTATTGATACCCAAACCAGCCGAGAGCGCTCCTTGGGGATCAAAATCGACCATCAAGACATGGCGACCATATTCCGCGAGGGCGCCACCGAGGCTAATAGTGGTGGTTGTTTTACCCACACCACCTTTTTGATTACACAAGGCAATAACCCGGGCTGGGCCATGGGATTTCAGTGCAGGTGGAACCGGAAATTCGCGCACCGGACGACCGGTGGGTCCCAAAGTCTTTACTGCATCGGCCATAGCTGAAGTCTATCGCGACGGCGTGTGCTGATTTATCTGGCCCGGGGATGAGCGCTGTGATAAACCTCGCGCAACGTCTCGATCGTTACCTTCGTGTAAATCTGGGTCGTAGACACCGAAGCGTGGCCCAGTAGCTCCTGAACCACCCGAATATCAGCCCCGCCACTAAGCACATGGGTGGCAAAAGAATGCCGCAGGGTATGCGGAGACACTAATCCCTCGAGACCGGCCCGCTTAGCCGCAGATTGCAAAATAAGCCAGGCACTTTGACGCGATAGCGCAGCTCCGCGCACACCCAAAAACACCACGGGGCTTTGCCGTTTCTGGTGCATAGCCATCAGGGGTCTCGCCCGTGTGAGATAGGCATCAAGGGCGGCCCTCGCATAAGACCCAATCGGCACAATGCGTTGCTTCTGGCCTTTTCCGGTGACCTTGACAGTCGCACCAGAGCGTCCCGTGTCATCGACTACGTCATCAATCACCAGAGAAAGTGCTTCAGAAATCCTGGCACCTGACGCGTATAAAAACTCCAACAGCGCTCGGTCTCGCAGCGCCGCTGGGTCATCTCCGATGACCGAATCCACCAAGGCCTGCGCCTGGGTGACACTCAGCGCCTTGGGCAATCGTGCCGGCAGAGACGGTGGCCGAATATCGCTACTGGGATCGAGAGTAACAATATGTTCTTCCACCAGATAACGGTGAAAGTTCTTGATACTGGAGAGTTTCCTCGCCACGGTGGTGGCCACCCCACGCAGTGATGCGACATAGTTGCGGACCATGTCGGGGGTGATGCCCGATGGGCTCACGACCCCGTGGGTATAAAGAAACTCACGGTAGCGCTCGAGATCGCTTCGATACGCACTGACGGTATTGGCCGATCTCCCCCGCTCTAGGGTGACGTAGCGAATATAGCGAGCAAGCTCCCGCTCGAGATCACTCAGCGGTCTAGGTGACTCGGATTTAGGCTCGAGCGACATAAGCGGCAAGCAATGCGGTCACAGCAATCTGGTTTTTGATTTTCCCTGTAATGGCTGCCTCAACGGCAGTTGCGAGGGGAACAAAGCGCATTTCGAGATCAGCTTCCTCGCCGGTGCGCACATAATTGTGTTCTTTGGCCGAGAGGCCGGTGGCGACATAAATATGAATGAACTCATTCGATCCACCCGGGGTGGTATTGAGAGTGGTGAGAAACTCCCAGTGCGACGCTTCCAGGTCGGCTTCTTCCAGCAGTTCGCGTTTCCCGCACTCCAGCGGGTCTTCGCCTGGAATATCCAATAAACCAGCCGGTATTTCCCAATTGATCGTGCGAATAGCGTGACGATATTGGCGAATCATCATGACTTCGTCTTGTTGGTTCAGGGCAACGATGGCTACCGCACCGGTGTGGTCAACGTAATCACGCGAGAGAACTTCGTCGTGATAATCAAAGGTGTCTCGCACCACGTTCCAGATTGCACCCTCATAGACAAGCTCGGTGTGTGACACCGGCAAAGCAAGAGGCTCATCCTCTGGCACGAAGGCCGCCATGGTTAGTTGGCCTGGTCGGACACGGCAAAGAGTGCCGAGGAATCGTGCCGCTCGAGCGCGGCCGCCACGAGACCGGCAAAAAGCGGATGAGCACGATTAGGCCTGGATCGAAGCTCTGGGTGAGCCTGGGTTGCCACATAGAACGGGTGAACGTCCCTGGGTAACTCCACAAATTCCACGAGGGACCCATCTGGTGATGTTCCAGAGAACACTAAGCCAGCCACCGCAATCTGCTCGCGGTACGCGTTATTAACCTCAAAGCGGTGACGGTGGCGCTCCTCAATGGAATCAGCCCCATACAAGCTCGCCACAATGGATCCCTTGGTCAGGGAAGCTTCATAGAGGCCAAGCCTCATCGTTCCGCCTAAGTCACCGTTACCGGAGACGATATCGGCCTGCTGCTCCATGGTCGCAATCACCGGATGCGCACACTCGGGGTCAAATTCACTACTGGAAGCTCCCGCAAGACCGGCGACATTGCGGGCATATTCAATCACCATGCACTGGAGGCCAAGACACAGGCCCAAGGTGGGGATGTTGTTTTCTCGGGCGTAGGTCAAGGCACCCACTTTGCCTTCAATCCCTCGAATCCCAAATCCACCAGGGACACAAATCCCATCCACATCACTCAGTGCTTTTTCGGCGCCCTCCGGGGTGTCGCACTCATCACTAACAATCCATTTCAGCTCGACCTTGGTCGAGTGAGTGAACCCACCGGATCGGATAGCTTCACTCACCGAGAGATAGGCATCAGGCAAATCAATATATTTACCCACGACACCGATGGTGACGTGGTGTTGGGGGTGATGCACGGCATCAAGTAAGTCTTTCCACCCATCCCAGACCATTTCTCCAGCGGTCATATCCAGGTGGTCGATGATGTAGTCATCAAGGTCTTGGCTGTGCAGCAACGAAGGGATGTCATAGATGCTTCCCACATCGACCGCATTGACGACCGCTGCTTCATCCACATCACACATCAGAGCAATCTTGCGCCGATTAGCGGCCTCCACCGGGCGATCGCTTCGAAGCACCAACGCATCGGGTTGAATACCGATCGAGCGCAACATCGCCACCGAGTGTTGGGTGGGCTTGGTTTTCTGCTCGCCCGATGTACCCATGTAGGGAACGAGCGAAACGTGGACAAAGAACACGTTGCTGCGGCCCAACTCATGACGAATTTGACGAGCTGCCTCAATAAAAGGCTGGCTCTCAATATCGCCCACCGTGCCACCAATTTCCGTGATGATCACATCGGGGCGAGGGTCCTGATGAGCCTGGAGCCGCATCCGCCGCTTAATTTCATCTGTGATGTGCGGGATGACCTGAACGGTGTCACCCAGGTATTCGCCACGGCGTTCTTTGGAAATAACTTCTTGATAGACCTGACCCGTTGTGACGTTGGCCGCCTGGCTGAGATTCACATCTAAGAAGCGTTCGTAGTGGCCAATATCTAAATCGGTTTCGGCGCCATCGTCGGTGACAAACACTTCACCGTGTTGGAAAGGATTCATGGTGCCGGGATCCACGTTCAAATAGGGATCCAACTTCTGCATCACCACATGAAGTCCACGACCAGAGAGAAGGTTGCCTAGCGAGGCTGCGGTCAAACCTTTTCCGAGAGAGGAGACCACCCCACCAGTCACAAAAATGTGTTTGGTGAGTTTAGATTCTTGGTCTACCTGGTTCTTCCCCACGGAGTTCAAGAGTAACTGGTTAGACCCAGTCCTAGCGACGACTCACCGAATGAGTTTTCTCAATCAGCTCTCGAGCATGAGAAAGTGCGGTTTGAGAGTCTTCCATGCCACCGAGCATCCGCGCCAGTTCCGATACCCGCTCTTCACCCTCGAGCACGGCAACACTGGACGTGGTCACTTCACCCAAGGTGTCCTTGACGACCCGGAGGTGATTATTGGCAAACGCTGCCACTTGGGCCAGGTGTGTGACCACAATCACCTGGGACGTATGCGAGAGCGCGTCGAGCCTGCGGCCAATTTCTAGCGCACTGGCACCGCCCACCCCCGCGTCAACTTCATCAAACACAAAGGTGGGTACAGGATCAGAGCCAGCGATGACAACTTCCAAGGCCAACATCACCCGCGAGAGCTCACCACCGGAGGCCCCTTTGCCCAACGCCACAGGATCTGCACCCTGATGAGCAGCTAAGAGGAGTTGCACCTGATCCGCCCCGTGAGCGTGAAGAACATCTTCGGTGATGACGCGAACATGGAGGGAAGCTGTGGGCATCGCTAACGCAGCGAGCTCCTGGGTCACAGCGCTAGAGAGGGTCTCCCCCGCTCTCGAGCGCATCTCCGAGAGCTGGGCAGCGAGCTTCTGCGCCCGCTGGTGCGCATCCTCCACCTGGTCATCCAGCGTTTCAAGCGCTTCACTATCTTGATCGAGTTCTAAGAGCCGGTCGCTACCGCTTCGTTGATATTCCACGACGTCATCCAGGGTGGGGCCATATCGTCGCATGAGAGCCGTAATGGCCGATAAACGCTCGTGAGTTTGCTCAAGGGACATCGCACCATCGGAATCAAGGCCGGCGAGATAACCAGCAATAGCACCCGCCGTCTCCCGAAGTTGATACGAGGCATCAGCCAGTTGTGTGCGCAGCGGCTCAAGGCTTTGATCGAAACTCACCACGCGATCGAGCGCCTTCAGTGCTTGATCCACCAGGGATTGAGCATCCACAGGGTCTAACGACGATTCATCCGCTACCAAGGCTTGTTTAGCCATCGCGGCGGCCTGGCGCAGATCCTCTTGGTTGGTCAACCGAGTCACGGTGTCGCTAAGACTTTTATCCTCACCGCTGAGCGGCGCGATGGCCTCGATTTCGGCCAGGGCACGGCGCACCTCTTCGGCCTCCGTGGCGCGTGCATCACTCTGGGTGCGCAAGCGATCGCGTCGCTCGCTAAGGGAAACGAAGTCTGCAAAAGCTTCCTGATATTGATCGAGCACGCGCGCAAGCTCTGGACCAGCAAAACGATCCAGGGCTTCCCGCTGAGCAGTTTCTGATTTCAAACGGATTTGATCACTTTGTCCGTGAATGACAACCAAGTGCTCAGCCAACTCCGACAAGGCAGACACGGGAGCGCTTCGGCCCCCCACGAGTGCGCGCGATCGACCTTCCGAGTGAACCTCTCTGGCTAAGACCAGCTCGCCATCGTCGATCGCAGCACCCAGCTCTGAGGCTCGCTCCATTACGTCTGGTTCATTTCCCACCGAGAAACGCCCTTCGACCCAGGTCGAAGATTTCCCCTGGCGAACCCTGGTGGCATCTGCCCGGGTGCCGAGCAATAACCCCAGAGCGGTCACCACCATCGTCTTGCCAGCGCCTGTCTCGCCCGTGACCACCGTGAGGCCTGGGCCCAGGGGTAATCGGGCTTCACTGATCACACCGAGATCAGTAATGGTGATGTCGATAATCACGCGCTACCCCTTCCCCGGCCCCCGCCAGCCCGTGACTGGCAGGGAAAATTTCTGCACTAAACGATCGGTAAACGGACCTGAATGCAACCGTGCCAAACGCACCGGATCTTTGCTCCGTCTGGCTTCAACACGAGCCCCCGGGGCAATATCAATTCCTCGTCGGCCATCGCACCACAATACGGCGGATGCTTGCGAGCGCTCCAACAGCTCCACAGCCATCACCGAATCAGGGCCCACCACGAGTGGCCTGGCGAAGAGGGCGTGAGCAGAAAGGGGGACCATCAACAGTGCCTCTACTCCCGGCCACACCACAGGCCCCCCTGCGGAAAAGGAATATGCCGTTGAACCGGTGGGGGTGGCCATCACCACTCCATCGGCGCCAAAAGTAGAGATAGGACGCGAGTCCACTTCTAAGGCCACTTCGATCATGCGTGCCCGCGATGCCTTCTCGATGGTCGCTTCGTTGATGGCAAAGGTGCTAAAAATTTCTTTGCCGCCCTCGAATACGGCGACATCCAACACGAGACGGGATTCCACTTCATACTCACCAGCGAGTGCTTGAGCGATAGTCCACGTGAGGTCATCGCGTTCACTTTCGGCCAAAAAGCCCACATGTCCAAGGTTGACGCCCAAGAGTGGGGCAGGTGATCCTCGAGTGAGCTCGGCAGCGCCCAAAATAGTGCCATCTCCACCCAGGACAATGGTGAGCTCAAGATCAGCAAGCGATACCTGGTCGCCCAGGGTGAGAAAATCACCCTCCAAGTGTTGGGCCAGTGACTCTTGTTGGCTGGGGGCTAATACCGGAGTGAGACCAGCCGCGTGAAGTGCGCGGCACACTTCACCCGCCGCCGCCACAGCATCGCGTCGCCCGGTGTGGGCGAGCACGAGCATGTGCCGAGTCTTCATGTCACTACCTTCAAGCTAGGGATGCGTCAGCAAGTGAACCTGCTGTGACCATTGTGTCGGATTCCGCCCGAGTGTGGGGCTCAGCCAACACAGGTACTCCTGATTGCCCCCTTCGCCTGTGATGGGCGAAGCCATCACACCGTGGCACGAGAGCCCCTGGGTTGCCGCATGTTCGAGAACTGACATCACTGCCGCCTCGTGGTCATCGCGGTCATAAACCAAACCCCCCTGAACTTTGGTGCGCCCCACCTCAAATTGTGGCTTCACCAACACAATCCACCCTGCGTCGCCAATCGCTGCTCGAACGGGGGCAATAATCTGCGTCAGGGACACAAAACTCAGATCCGCAACCACCCACTGCGGAGACACTCCCACTTGTTCCTGCCACCAGGTAGCGTCCATCAAGCGAGCGTTGATTCCTTCAAAGGATTCCACTCGCGAATCCGCGGCCAAGCGGGGATGTAGCTGACCATGCCCCACATCCAGCGCTATGACCCGAGTCGCGCCGTTATCCAGCGCAACTTGGGTGAATCCGCCTGTGGAGGCTCCAAGGTCTAACACGCAGCATCGCTCTAACTCAAGGCTCCATTGCTCCAGAGCCGCCTTGAGTTTGTGGGCGCCGCGACCCACATAATCAGCACCACCGTCACGGGTGAGAACGTCATCGTCGCTGACCCTGTGCGACACACTCAGCACGAGCTGGCCATTAACACGAACATCACCGGCACGAATACGTCGTTGGGCCTTGGTGCGGGTTTCTGCCAAACCCCGGGATACCACGGCGGTATCCAAGCGTTGCTTGGTCACGGGGAATCGGGGGAATCCAACATGTCCTTAACCTTGTCAAATACCGCACCCAATTCATCAGCGCGCTCCGCCAAAGGCAAAGCAGCAATGCGCTCGAGTTCTGCTGAGAAATCTTCCATCGGTGCGTTAGTCATGCCTTCGAATATATCTGGGGATCGACATCTAAACCGAAAATCTTCAAACCCGAATCGTGAATGATGATCGCACCAGCTCTGATTAAATCAATATCAGCGCCTTTCCTCGCCACCCGAACCACGTTGTCCTTACGGCGCACCACGGCCTTGCCCACCTCCACAGTGACGACACCGTCACTGTCTTCGGTGGTAACACTCACGGGATAGGGCTTGTGGAGGTCACGAAGGTCTTCCAAAACAAAATCTGGTCGCATGCTGGCATCACAGGCGAGCAAAGTCTTAGCGGTGTCGATGCCCGTGAGGACTAATGCAGAAGCCATGCCCGCTCGCCGCGCACCCAGAATGTCCGTATCTAACCGGTCGCCAATCATGAGTGCCCCGCCGTGGTGGGTAAAGCGCTCCTGCGCCACATCAAAGATTTCTTTTTCGGGCTTCCCCGCGAATGTTGCCAGGCGCCCCACCGCTAGGTGCACGGCAGAAACCAACGCACCATTTCCTGGGGCAATGCCCCCTTCCAAGGGAATGGTCCAATCTGTGTTGGTAGCGACCCAGGGAATATCACTGCGCTGCAAAGCAAACGATGCTTGAGCAAGATCGCCCCACGCAACCTCCGGGGAAAACCCCTGGACTACCGCATCGGGCCTGTCATCAGCACTTCGGGTAATCCGAAACCCACAACGCTCCACTTCCTCGCTGAGACCCTTGCCCCCGACTACCAGGACCAGTGAACCCGCTGGGATAAGGCGCGCCAGCAGGCGAAGTGCCGCTTGCGGCGAGGTGACCACGTCGTGGGCTTCGGTGGGTAAACCCAGGGAAGTGATGTGAGCGGCAACCTCGCTGGGTGTACGCGAGGCGTTATTGGTCACATACCCAAGCTGAGCCGATTTCGCTGCCTTAGACAGCGATTCGATGGCATGAGCAATGGGGTGGGGACCTTGATACAACACCCCATCAAGGTCAGCCAGGATCAGGTCAATGCCCGAAAGCGGAGTGGCCTTCGCCATTACGGACCATCCACCGGCAATTCGAGGGGTTCTTCCACCACCACAACGGTGTCCTCCTCGGCCTCGTCCCCGCGCGCATCAGCCAGGGCCGCTGCGGCGATATCCGCCCGCTTACCCCAGATTTCCGCTTCTTCTAAGCGTCCTAGCTCCTCCAATACGATGGCATAGGAATCAAATAGCGCAGGAGAAAAAGAATAGGCAAGATCGGGTTTGAGCTGAGGGATTTCTAACTCTCCCAATGCCAGGTCAGCTCGTCCCATATCCAAGCGTGCGCCCGAGCGCGCAATCGCTAGCTCCACTTGAACAGCAACTGGCAGAGTGGAGCGGTCAACATCAGCAGCTAATTCCAAGGCCCGATCCGGGCGCCCCAGACCTCGCTCACAATCGACCATGAGGGGCAATTGTTCGTGAGAACCCGAGAGCCTTCGATAGGTGCGAAGCTCTCGCAGAGCAAGAGCAAAATTCCCTGTCAAATAACTGGTGATCCCGACTGTTTCGCGCACGACTGGCACTCGACCAGCACGTCGAGCTGCTGCCAAGGCATGGCGGTGGGCACGCTCTGGGTCTTCATCCACGACGCGAGAAGCCATGACCAAATGCCCAGCAACCCATTCCGCGTTTTCTTTCGTTAACGCCTTCAGCTCGCGCCAAGCGGCTTTGTCTAATTCCGAGGGAGTAACATCCTCATCCACTACGGGATCGTCATGGCGAGGAATACTCTCGTCATTCTCGCGCCGATCACTGCGCTGCTCACGGGGTGGACGATCTGACCAAGGCCGATCCCCGCCGGACCTCTCGGCACCAGGCCTGTCAGACCTTGGCCTATCAGTCCTGGGTCTCTCAGACCTGGGCCGATCGGAACCAGGCTTGTCGAAACTACGACGTTCGCCCTGAGGTCTCTCGGAACCAGGGCGATCGGAGCGTGACTGATCCGAGCGCGGTCGCTCGTCGCGGGAGGGGCGACCCCAGCTTCGCTCTGCCCGAGGCTGGTCGCGGCCATTCTGATCGCTTCCAGAGCCTTCCCTGGAGCTTCGATCGCTGCGGGGCCGGTCATCTCGACGGCGATCACCGCTGCCAAAGGACCCCCTGGGCCTCTCTGTCCCACCCTCGCGCGGTGGCCTAGCGCCTGAGCGGGGGGCATCGGATCGAGAACTATCGCCGCGAGAAGAATCCCCACGCGAACGACCGCTCCCGCCTCCCTGCGAAGAAGGTTTCCGGGGTCCCCGATTCTTGCTAGGGTCACCTCGGCGCCCGGATCGCTCCGGTTTGCTCGGTCTGTCGTTGTCTGTCATCGATGTCCTTGTTAACGCAAAATGGCCACCCTTGCGGGTGGCCATTTCACAAAGAAGTCCGGCGGTGTCCTACTCTCCCACGAGGTCCCCCTCGCAGTACCATCGGCGCTGAAGGTCTTAGCTTCCGGGTTCGGAATGGAACCGGGCGTTTCCCCTTCGCTATGGCCGCCGAAACACTATTGATTTTTCAGTCTGAGGACAACCAGACGCACTGGTTGTCGATCGGTTCTCGACCGTAAATCGAGAACCACAAAGTGGACGCGAGCACCACTCATGTGGTGTCAAGTTATCGGCTTATTAGTACCGGTCAGCTGCATGGGTCTTTAGTCCCCACTTCCACATCCGGCCTATCAACCCAGTCGTCTACTGGGAGCCTCTCGCCCCGAAGGGCATGGAAGTCTCATCTTGAGGCCGGCTTCCCGCTTAGATGCTTTCAGCGGTTATCCATCCCGAACGTAGCTAATCAGCGGTGCCCTTGGCAGGACAACTGACACACCAGAGGTTCGTCCAACCCGGTCCTCTCGTACTAGGGTCAGATCCTCTCAAACTTCCAACGCGCGCAGCGGATAGGGACCGAACTGTCTCACGACGTTCTAAACCCAGCTCGCGTACCGCTTTAATGGGCGAACAGCCCAACCCTTGGGACCTACTCCAGCCCCAGGATGCGACGAGCCGACATCGAGGTGCCAAACCATGCCGTCGATATGGACTCTTGGGCAAGATCAGCCTGTTATCCCCGAGGTACCTTTTATCCGTTGAGCGACAGCGCTTCCACAAGCCACTGCCGGATCACTAGTCCCGACTTTCGTCCCTGCTCGACCTGTCAGTCTCACAGTCAAGCTCCCTTGTGCACTTACACTCGCCACCTGATTGCCAACCAGGCTGAGGGAACCTTTGGGCGCCTCCGTTACTTTTTGGGAGGCAACCGCCCCAGTTAAACTACCCACCATGCACTGTCCCTGAACCGGATTACGGTTCGAAGTTAGATATCCAAAGCGACCAGAGTGGTATTTCAACAATGACTCCACGAACACTGGCGTGTCCGCTTCAAAGTCTCCCACCTATCCTACACAAGCCGCTCCGAACACCAATACAAAGCTATAGTAAAGGTCACGGGGTCTTTCCGTCCTGCTGCGCGTAACGAGCATCTTTACTCGTAGTGCAATTTCGCCGAGTTCGCGGTTGAGACAGCTGGGAAGTCGTTACGCCATTCGTGCAGGTCGGAACTTACCCGACAAGGAATTTCGCTACCTTAGGATGGTTATAGTTACCACCGCCGTTTACTGGGGCTTAAATTCACAGCTTCGCACAAGTGCTAACCGCTCCTCTTAACCTTCCAGCACCGGGCAGGCGTCAGTCCGTATACATCGTCTTGCGACTTAGCACGGACCTGTGTTTTTAGTAAACAGTCGCTTCCCACTGGTCTCTGCGGCCTTCTAGGCTCTGGGAGTAAATCCCTTCACCCGTCCGGCCCCCCTTCTCCCGAAGTTACGGGGGCATTTTGCCGAGTTCCTTAACCACGATTCTCTCGATCTCCTTAGTATTCTCTACCTGACCACCTGAGTCGGTTTGGGGTACGGGCAGCTAGAACCTCGCGTCGATGCTTTTCTTGGCAGCATAGGATCACTGATTTCCCCCGTGAGGGGTACGCGTCGGATCTCAGGCTTATGTGAGGAACGGATTTGCCTATTCCTCGCCCTACATCCTTACACCGGGACAACCATCGCCCGGCTCAGCTACCTTCCTGCGTCACACCTGTTAATACGCTAGCCGCACCAGCATAGGGTCGAGTGCTAGCTCTCAATCCTCACCCCGAAGGGATCAGAAAGGGAATTCGGACTCTTAGCATTACTGGGTTAGCTCTTGCGGTTCTTCGCCGGTACGGGAATATCAACCCGTTGTCCATCGACTACGCCTGTCGGCCTCGTCTTAGGTCCCGACTTACCCAGGGCGGATTAGCCTGGCCCTGGAACCCTTGGTCTTCCGGAGGACGGGTTTCTCACCCGTCTTTCGCTACTCATGCCTGCATTCTCACTCGTGTGGCGTCCACGGCTGGATCACTCCGCCGCTTCGCTCGCCACACGACGCTCTCCTACCCATTTACACGGCTGGACCACGAAGGCCTACCTAGTATGTAAATGCTACGACTTCGGTGATGTGCTTGAGCCCCGTTACATTGTCGGCGCGGAATCACTTGACCAGTGAGCTATTACGCACTCTTTCAAGGGTGGCTGCTTCTAAGCCAACCTCCTGGTTGTCTATGCAACTCCACATCCTTTTCCACTTAGCACACGCTTTGGGACCTTAGTCGGTAGTCTGGGTTGTTTCCCTCTCGACGATGAAGCTTATCCCCCACCGTCTCACTGCTGCGCTCTTACTTACCGGCATTCGGAGTTTGGCTGACGTCAGTAACCTTTTAGGGCCCATCGGCCATCCAGTAGCTCTACCTCCGGCAAGAAACACGCAACGCTGCACCTAAATGCATTTCGGAGAGAACCAGCTATCACGAAGTTTGATTGGCCTTTCACCCCTATCCACAGCTCATCCCCTCGGTTTTCAACCCAAGTGGGTTCGGTCCTCCACGACGTCTTACCGTCGCTTCAACCTGGCCATGGATAGATCACTTCGCTTCGGGTCTAGGACATGCGACTGAATCGCCCTATTCAGACTCGCTTTCGCTACGGCTACCCCTCACGGGTTAACCTCGCCACATATCGCTAACTCGCAGGCTCATTCTTCAAAAGGCACGCTGTCACCCCTACAAGGAGGCTCCAACGGTTTGTAAGCAAACGGTTTCAGGTTCTATTTCACTCCCCTCCCGGGGTACTTTTCACCTTTCCCTCACGGTACTTGTCCGCTATCGGTCATCTGGGAGTATTTAGGCTTACCAGGTGGTCCTGGCAGATTCACACGGGATTTCTCGGGCCCCGTGATACTTGGGATCCTCTTCACGTTAGTGCTGCATTTCGACTACGGGGTTGGCACCCTCTGTGACTGGCCTTTCAAGACCATTCGTCTATACAACAACTATCCGTGTGGTGTTCGGCAGAACACCGTAAGAGTCCCACAACCCCGACCATGCAACGCCTGCCGGCTATCACACATGATCGGTTTGGCCTGTTCCGGTTTCGCTCGCCACTACTACCGGAATCACTGTTGTTTTCTCTTCCTGTGGGTACTGAGATGTTTCACTTCCCCACGTTCCCTCTACCCGCCCTATATATTCAGGCGGGAGTCACTAGGTAGCACGAAGCTCCCAGCGGGGTTTCCCCATTCGGACATCCTCGGATCAAAGCTCGCTTATCAGCTCCCCGAGGCTTATCGCAGATTGCTACGTCCTTCTTCGGCTCCAGATGCCAAGGCATCCACCGTTTGCTCTTAGAAACTTGACTACATGAGTATGAATCGATCGTGAAACTCCCCGAAGGGAATTTCAGATTGACCAATGATCTATAAATCTAGATCTGTAGAACGACACCATAAATGGTGCCTTTCTAAGATGCTCGCGTCCACTGTGTAGTTCTCAATATACGGGCGATACCAGCCAAGGTCGCAGGTAAATACCTGGCCTTATCCTGGTCCGATCGAGGCCGGATCCGATTGCTCGGAAATCCCGGTCCCTCAGGACCCAACAGTGTGCAGGTGGTGTTACTAGGCGCTGCCTGACGTTCCTAACCCCGAGGGGTTGTACTAGTGAGGCAGTGCGTTTTGCACCACCAAAGTCAATGTTCCACCCATGAGCTAACCACCCTGGAACATATGTCCAGGCTGTGGCTCTGGACACCCCGAGGGGTGTCAGATGCTCCTTAGAAAGGAGGTGATCCAGCCGCACCTTCCGGTACGGCTACCTTGTTACGACTTAGTCCTAATCACCGATCCCACCTTCGACGGCTCCCTCCAAAAGGTTGGGCCACCGGCTTCGGGTGTTACCGACTTTCATGACTTGACGGGCGGTGTGTACAAGGCCCGGGAACGTATTCACCGTGGCGTTGCTGATCCACGATTACTAGCGACTCCAACTTCATGAGGTCGAGTTGCAGACCTCAATCCGAACTGAGACCGGCTTTGTGGGATTCGCTCCACCTTACGGTATTGCTGCCCTCTGTACCGGCCATTGTAGCATGCGTGAAGCCCAAGACATAAGGGGCATGATGATTTGACGTCATCCCCACCTTCCTCCGAGTTGACCCCGGCAGTATCCCATGAGTTCCCACCATTACGTGCTGGCAACATAGGACGAGGGTTGCGCTCGTTGCGGGACTTAACCCAACATCTCACGACACGAGCTGACGACAACCATGCACCACCTGTATAGAGACCTTGCGGGGAGTGTATTTCTACACTTTTCCTCTATATGTCAAGCCTTGGTAAGGTTCTTCGCGTTGCATCGAATTAATCCGCATGCTCCGCCGCTTGTGCGGGCCCCCGTCAATTCCTTTGAGTTTTAGCCTTGCGGCCGTACTCCCCAGGCGGGGAACTTAATGCGTTAGCTGCGACACGGAATCCGTGGAACGGACCCCACATCTAGTTCCCACCGTTTACGGCGTGGACTACCAGGGTATCTAATCCTGTTCGCTCCCCACGCTTTCGCTCCTCAGCGTCAGTTACGGCCCAGAGATCTGCCTTCGCCATTGGTGTTCCTCCTGATATCTGCGCATTCCACCGCTACACCAGGAATTCCAATCTCCCCTACCGCACTCTAGTTTGCCCGTACCCACTGCAGGTCCGAGGTTGAGCCTCGGATTTTCACAGCAGACGCGACAAACCGCCTACGAGCTCTTTACGCCCAATAATTCCGGACAACGCTTGCGCCCTACGTATTACCGCGGCTGCTGGCACGTAGTTAGCCGGCGCTTTTTCTGCAGGTACCGTCACTTTCGCTTCTTCCCTGCTAAAAGAGGTTTACAACCCGAAGGCCTTCGTCCCTCACGCGGCGTTGCTGCATCAGGCTTGCGCCCATTGTGCAATATTCCCCACTGCTGCCTCCCGTAGGAGTCTGGGCCGTGTCTCAGTCCCAGTGTGGCCGGTCACCCTCTCAGGCCGGCTACCCGTCGTCGCCTTGGTGAGCCATTACCTCACCAACTAGCTGATAGGCCGCGAGCTCATCCCTGACCGAAGTTCTTTCCACCCTCACCAGATGCCTGGAAGGGTCGTATCCGGTATTAGCTTCGATTTCTCGAAGTTATCCCAGAGTCAGGGGCAGATTGCTCACGTGTTACTCACCCGTTCGCCACTAATCCAGCTAAAGCAAGCTCCAGCTTTCATCGTTCGACTTGCATGTGTTAAGCACGCCGCCAGCGTTCGTCCTGAGCCAGGATCAAACTCTCCGTAAATAGCTTGTTAGCCGGTGTTTCCACCGACAGACTTGCTGCCGAATGCGAAAAGCATTCAGGCGAGTTTGTTCTGACTAAATGACATTGTCTACTGACTTGTCCATCTAATCCAAAGGAATCTCTGTGGCGAGATTGCTCTCACCACGGAGGTTATTTGGCATTGACTTAGTGCACACTGTTGAGTTCTCAAGGATCGGGCGTCGCTGACTCTTCTACTCGTTTCCCAGTAGAGCGTCGGACATCTGTCCAGTTCGTTACTTACCCAACGCAGCTTTCGGTGTCAGGACTTCGCATGTCATGAAGACTCGTCTAGTCCGACGCTGTGAAACGTTGGAAATGCCACTCTAGCGCCTTATTTCCCCTACTGCAAGCAGTGAAAATAAGAGGCACCTGAAGCTCCGCTTGAGACTGACAAAGCCTTGGGCCCTAATCAATCTTTGGGGGTGACAACTTCATAACTATAGAGGCCAGAGTGCTTCCTCACAAATCACTATCATCCCGGGCGTGTCGTGCCTCATTGCCCACTCTCTAAAGTGCGTTACGCACTGAGATAGAGGGCCGCAAAAGTCTTCTTGCCGCGCTTGAGTAACAATGCTGAGGGGTGTGGAGGGCGGGGCCCTCCTACTAGATCGCTCTCCTGGCTCATCGCCACGTTGTTGAGACTCACTCCCCCTTGGGTAATAGCCCTCCGCGCTTCCGAAGCGCTCTGGCATAAACCGGTGGCAACAAGGGCCTCCGCGATGGTGGCCTGAGAGTTCAGAGCCGCCGAGGGCAATTCAGCAAGCGCTTGAGCAAACGCCTCTGGGTTGAGCGATTCCAAGGAATCCTTTCCAAAGAGCGCTTCCGATGCTTCTCGCACCGCTAATGCCTGCTCACGCCCATGCACCAACGAGGTCACATCCAGCGCGAGGGCCTTTTGGGCTAAACGCTTATGCGGTTCCTGCGCCAGCGCAGTTTCCAGAGCTTCAATGTCGCTGCGGGTGAGGAAGGTAAAGATCTTCAGTCGCTCCACCACATCGCGATCATCCGTGTTGAGCCAAAACTGATACATCGCATAGGGACTCGTCAGCGCCTCGTCCAACCAAATGGCATTTCCTTCGGACTTGCCGAACTTGGTGCCATCCGAATTGGTAATCAGTGGTGTCCCCACGGCGTGAACAGAAACACCCAGAGCCTTATGAATGAGGTCCGTGCCACTGGTGAGATTGCCCCACTGGTCCGATCCCCCGGTCTGCAGCAGGCATCCGTAGTTTTCATGCAGTCTCAAGAAATCCATACCCTGGAGGATTTGGTAGGAAAACTCGGTGTAGGAAATACCGGCATCTGAATTGAGCCTGGCCGCTACCGCATCTTTTTTGAGCATCGTGCCCACGCGGTAGTACTTGCCAATATCGCGCAGGAAGTCAATGGCGGAGAGATCTTTGGTCCAGTCAAGGTTGTTCACCAGTGTCGCGGCGTTGGATCCAGAAAAATCTAGGAAACGCGAGACCTGGTGGCCCAGTGCTTCTACCCACGAGGCGATCACCTCGGGTTCGCGCAATACCCGCTCTGCCGTGGGCTTGGGATCCCCAATGAGGCCGGTGGATCCGCCGACCAAAGCCAATGGCTTGTGACCGGCTAGTTGGAGCCTGCGCATCAGTAATAGTTGAACCAGGTTCCCTAAATGCAAGCTTGGGGCTGTGGGGTCAAAGCCGCAGTAAAAAGAGATGGGAGCTCCGCCCAAGGCAGCGGATAGTGCCTTCTCGTCGGTAGAGACATGAATCAGGCCTCTCCACACCAGCTCCTCATGGAGGGAGGAAAACGACCCGTCATTGCTTTGGGTAGCGAGGTTTGCTTGCTCTGGCACGAGGGTCAGAGTATCAGCCAGCTAACACGGTGAGGTGGAGGCGCCCGCAAACATGGGATTGATGGGGGAACCTTAGCTAGCCAGAGCGGACCTCAGGACCTTCATCTGGGCACGCAACGCTTCGTGTTGCGCTGCCACCGCTGAGGGTGCTGTTCCCCCCACTCCCGAGCGAGCATCGAGTGCGGATTCAACGCTGAGGCCTTGGATCATCTCTACAGTGAGCACGGGTGAGAGCGAGGCTAAATCCTCCCCACTGAGATCCTGAAGATCAATGCTGCGTTGTTCACACATCGCCACGGCGCGACCCGAAACCTCATGGGCCTCTCTAAACGACATTCCCTGCTGGACCAGCCATTCCGCGATATCGGTGGCGAGGGAGAATCCATCGGTAGCCCTGGCTGCAAGAGCTTGCTCATTAACCCCGAGAGTGTCGATAAGTCCCCGCAGCGCGGGCAACACCAGGCCCAGAGTGTTCATGGAATCAAAAAGGGGCTCCTTATCCTCTTGCAGGTCTCGGTTATAGGCCAGCGGTAACCCTTTGAGGGTAGCCATCAAGCCGGTAAGATTACCTAAGAGCCGTCCAGATTTTCCTCGGGCAAGTTCCGCAATATCTGGATTCTTCTTCTGAGGCATGATCGAGGACCCCGTAGAGAAAGCGTCATCGAGGGTGATGTAGCCAAACTCCGCCGTGGACCACAAGATCAAATCTTCTGCCAACCGCGAGGTATCCACACCCACCTGGGCGCAGACATACAACGCTTCGGCGATGACATCCCGTGACGACGTGGCATCGATGGAATTAGCCATGGGGGCTTCAAAGCCGAGCTCCTGAGCAATCGCCTGGGAATCCAAACCGAGGGTAGAGCCAGCTAGGGCCCCTGCCCCATAGGGCGAGAGCGAAAGCCTGGTGCGCAAATGGGCGAAACGATCCACATCGCGCAGCAGCGGCCACGCGTGCGCCAGCAGATGATGAGAGAAAAGGATGGGTTGAGCGTGTTGTAAATGGGTCCGCCCCGGCATGGGAGCATTTGGATGGGCCGCCGCTAGCGTCGCCAAAGCGTCCACGACGGCGAGCAAGAGTTCACTCACGTGGGCAACCTGATCACGCAAATACATCCTGATTAGAGTGGCAATTTGGTCATTTCTTGATCGACCAGCCCGAAGTTTGCCTCCGAGTTCCACTCCGAGGTTTTCGACCAAGATACGCTCCAAAGCGCCGTGGACGTCCTCGTCGCTGGCCTGGGGAACGATCAGTCCCTGCTCTACTTGCTCTTTCACTGCGTGGAGTTCAGCGACCAACGTCGCTGCTTCACTCGCAGCAAGGTAACCCGCTTTTTCTAGGGCATGGGCGTGAGCGATAGAACCAGTGAGGTCATATCCAGCTAGCACCCAATCAAACCCGGTGGACTGACCCAGGGCCACCATCTCAGGAGAAGGCCCTTGGGAAAAACGGCCACCCCAGAGAGCGCCCTTACCCGTGTCACCAGCCATGAAGCACCCGCTACTTCCGCGCCTGCCGCCTGGCCGAAATCTTGCTTGGCATCGACCAGATTTCAATGAAGCCCTTGGCGTGGGATTGGTCAAAGGTGTCACCGGTGTCATAGGTGGCAAGGTCAAAGTCATACAAGCTTTGCTCTGACTTGCGCCCGGTCACCGTTGCTTTTCCACCCTCGAGCCGCACCCGAACATCACCACTGACGTGCGCCTGAGTGTGATTAATGAAGGAGTCCAGGCTGGACTTGAGATCAGAAAACCACAGGCCGTCATAAATCAGGTTGGCCCAGTCGGATTCAACCTTGGCTTTGTATCGACCCAAGTCACGCTCCAGAACCAGGTTCTCCAATTCTTCGTGGGCGTTAATCAGGGTCAACGCCGCAGGAACCTCGTATACCTCGCGGCTCTTGATGCCCACCAGGCGGTCTTCCATAATGTCGACCCGGCCCACGCCATGAGCTCCGGCCAGCACATTGAGCTGCTCA
>Ga0206131_10003005_pt1 | contig 19808 bp, 12 predicted proteins | sample Helgoland_Spring_FD_148636 | JGI IMG/M metagenome (GOLD analysis project Ga0206131, IMG submission 148636) | Pelagic subsurface seawater microbial communities from Kabeltonne, Helgoland, North Sea - Helgoland_Spring_Bloom_20160517_1 | ecosystem: Environmental > Aquatic > Marine > Epipelagic ...
ATAAACACCCACTATTTTCTTAGGGTCCCTTCCAAAAAGTTTAGGGATTTTATCTAATGGTTTTAATAATTTTTCAGCTAACTTATTTGGTTTTATTGGTAGTTTGTAATTGATAAGACTGTTACTAGTATCTCTGTCAATTCTTACACAACAAACGGCAATGCCATAACCTTCTAATTCTCTTGAAAGCAAATCAGTATATCTTTCTATTTGACTATTCATTAATATCTCAGACCCATGAGTCAACTTAGTAGTATTTACTTCCGCTTTTGCGCTACTGCTTACTATTATTCTACCAGCAAGTTTCTTGGATTTCATATGGTCTACAGCTAGTTGATTTATGTGCATAACCCGGTCAAAGTTTTTCTTATTTAGATCATTGAAACTGGATTTATCTGTTTTCATCAATTTCATTCTAGTATAACTTTTAATAGGTAAATGTATAACAATGTCTATTGTTCCTAGATTTTTAACAGCTTCTTTCCACATACTAGCAGTTTCTTTGTCGTCTGTAAAGTCCGCGTGTTTCCCCCAAACATTAGTATTCAACTTATTTAATTCTTCAACTAGTTCAATGGTTTTATCTGCTCTTCTACCAGTAACAAACAAACGAGTATTTCTTTTTGATAATACTTTTGATAGTTCTAATCCAATACCATTAGTTGCTGCTGTAATTAATATATTTTTACCTTCGAGACTATCACTAAATCGTTCAATGTTATTAGATTTTCTAGCAAGAGCATATATTACTGCTATTATTAGGAAAAGTGATAGTAATACTAGATAGTATTTATTTATCATTCTATAATTATTATATATTTTTAAATTAATTTCTTAAAATATACTATATAATGGTCTATCAATTATTTGAAAACTACGCTGGTGTTGAAAAATTTGAAAATGTAAATGAAGAAATAGAATATTTTCAAGATGCCGAAGAAGAAATTATCGAATATCAAACCGAAGTATCAGAGAAATTAAGGGAAATTCTCGAGGAAGTAAAGAAATTAAAGAAACAGGTAGATTCATCCACAGATCCAAATGCCGAAGTTCTCTTAGTTGACCTAGAAGGAAACCTTACTGACACTATAAAGCAAATAGAACAAAAGGAATTATCAGAAGGAGATAGCAAGGTTAAACAAAACTTTTTAGTAAAACTTTTCAGTGAAGTTAAATCAATGTTTTCAAGTAAAAAAGAAGGATTCCATAATAAGTATGACAATGACGAAGAAGGTAACGACGAAGAAGGCAGTGACGAAGAAGGCAGTGACGAAGAAGGCAGTGACGCTGAAGATGCATTTGTTGAAACCGATGACAACAACGAAATTGTTGAAAATTTCCAAAATAACAACAACACAATAGAATATCACACCGGTTCAAAGAAATATTTCAGTTTAGACCTTCTTTTAAGAAGTGTTCTCTATGCTTGCCTCTTCTACGTTCTTTCTCATAGAGACACATACAAACTTGTAGGAAAACTCTTAAAAAGAATTCCAAAGGGTAATTTAATATACGTCCATATGGCAGTATTCGCTGTAGTTTACTACTTACTAAACTTATTTATTTAAATTTTTTCTTTTTGATTTTTTACTTGTATTTACACGCTTCTTTTTAGTTCTGTTTTTCTTTCCACGGCGACCCCCAGGTTGTGGTGTTGTATCTTCGACTAGTTTAAAAGTTACACAAACCATCTCGTGGTCACTTCTTATAGAAACCCCATCTGACTCTTCTTTTCCTTTAACTATTTCAGCTGATTCTATCACTGCCCCTTCAGGTCCTAAAACAAAATCACCTGGTAAAACATAGTAATCCTTTTTACCTCTGTCTCCCATATCACGTGCCTTACCGTCTAATGATTGGTCTCTACTTTTATCTTCACTTCTAACAATAACACATTCATGGTCAACTGATGAAACCTGAAAAAGGTCTCTATTAAGGTCAAATTTTTCACTTTCACCTTTAGTTGTTCCTTTGGGATTAATAAAAATTTCTAAAAATGGTGTAATATTATTTATTTTTCTTTTTTTTAAATAACTACTGGTAGTTATACCTTCGGCAAATTTATATTCAATTGCATCTTTAGTTCCAAATAAATAGGTAATTTCTGGTCTCATTCTTAAATTATTAACAGAAGAAGCATTATAAGTTTTCAATTTACCTTTATCGCTATTAAATAGTTCTCTAAATGCTCCACTTCTCATTTCTACTGGACAAGATGAATTAAAATTGTAACAACAACTTAATGGAAGTTGATTTCCATCTTTAACTGCTGAAAATGTTTTGTCACTCAGTGTAAATGGTTCTTCATTTGTAAAAAAACCATTAAAATCTCCCATAATGAATGTATTAGCTGGAATATTTTTCAAATCAAACATAATTAATGCATTATTAATATGTTTTTGAATACAAAACTTAGTTAATTTCATTTGTAACTTTACATTACCTGGTTGCCTATTAGGACCGTGTAAATTTACAAGTAAATAGTTTTTACCATTTTTTTCAGTTAAAATAATTAATATTGGTCTACCTTTTTGTGGTTTTGGATTAATTCCTAATAATTTTTCTTTACCATTGTCTTTGTATTCATCTATAATTGTCTGAGTTTCCATATCTGAAACGTAAACATATTTTTGTAATATTTTTTTAGAGGAATTATTAGTCGTATTTCCTGAAGTTCCAGAACCTTTTAATTCACCGAATACGGTTGTATTCCATATTGTTAAAACTGTAGGAGAACCAAAAGGTAACTCAACAACGCCAGGAACTGCTCTTATATTGTCTCCGACTTCATCTATGAATTTTTGTACTGTATAATTAACACCTAATTCTGTATTTGGTTTTTTTAGGTCATTATAATAATTTGGTGGGGGGTTTGCCTCGGGAGTATTCATTTCTTGAAACCCTATAGCACCCCATGTTGGTCCATTTGTATTACACCAATCTATTGCGTGCTTTATAGAATTTTCAAAGAATTGTCTGGGGTTTTTTAATTGTTTAGTCCTATACAAAAAGTGTTTTTCACTTCCAACTATTCTCCCTAGGTCACTAGCAAAACTAGTGTTGTAAGTTGCTATTTTAACTTCAGTCATTTTTATATTAAAGTTATATTTTTTTTTATTTTAAAATAGTAATATAGATGACTGAACAAGAACCTATTCTATTAAGTGAAAAAGTTAGAGAAAAGGGAACCTGGACTATGGTTAAACCACACATATTTACTGTTCTATTACTATTATTATCAGCATTAATTGTAGCAGGTGTAAGATTCGTATCACCAGACGCAACACCAATTATAATATTTATTCTTATTCTCTTAGTTCCAATACTTATAATATTCAAAAATAGCCTTCCAGACAGTATTCCATATCCTATAAGAAAATTATTAGTTGAAGACCTTGATAGACCTAGACCTAGTGAAGAAGACCGTAAGGAATTTCCAAAAACCACATTAAAAAAGCGTCAAACATTTCTTCTTGTAGCAATGTGTTTTACCACAGTATTAATAGCAATATTACTAGTAAAAATATATCCAGATGTACAAACAACTAGCAATTTTTTTATGACTATCAAAAATAAAACAACTCTTAAAATAGGGGCCGCACTGCTTCTTATCTGTTTCCAAGGAGCTCTAGTAATTAACTTTCAAGAATTAATAGACACACCCGCCACAGTTTCCTTGGAAGAATAAAATATTACCTTTTTCTTACTATTTAAAGAAATTTAAACATTTTAAATTACCAAATAAAATGAGTGAAAAAAAATACATATTGAATGTTAAAACGATTCAATCCTCAGCTTTTCGAGTATTGGTGGAAGCACTTAAGGAAATACTTACTGATGCCAACTTTGAATTTGACGCAAATGGAGTAAAAGTGATGGCTATGGATTCTAGTCACACAGTTTTAGTTCATTTAAAACTACAAGGAAAAAACTTTGAATTTTACAAATTAGCTCGTGAAAAAATTACAGTGGGAATAAACATGATTAATCTTTTCAAACTCATCAAAACTATGGATAATAATGATACTCTTAGTCTTTTTATTGAAGAAGATAATGAAAGTGTATTAGGCATTAAGTTAGAAAATATCGAGAAAAACACAAGGACCAAATATTCATTGAACTTGATGGACCTCCACGAAGAAAATATTCATTGTCCTCCAGCTGAATTTGAGAGTGTAATTACAATGCCCAGTGTAGATTTCCAAAAAATTTGTCGTGATATGCACAACTTAGCCGATAATATTGAAATTCAGAGTCTAGGTAGTCAATTAGTTTTCCGCTGTAATGGTGACTTCGCAAGTCGTGAAACTACTATTGGTGAGATGACCGATGGAGGAATGACTTTTCTCAAAAATGATTCTCCAGATGACATAGTTCAGGGAATATTCGCATTGAAGCACTTAGTTTTATTCAGTAAATGTACAAATCTATGCTCTAATATTGAACTATATCTCAAAAATGATTATCCATTAATCATTAAATATTCAGTAGCAAGTCTTGGTGACATTAAACTTTGTTTAGCACCAAGAGTAGAAACTTAAAAAAACATGGTTAAATATAATATTGTTTATCGCCCTTTATGTGCCTTGTATAGACACTCATTTAATTGTAGGTTACTAATCTTATCAGTTATAATACGATTTTCTTTTTTACTACTATTATTATTCCAAATTTTAATAATACTAAATGATTTTTTGGGTGAAATAGAAACTCCAGTAATTAAATTGCTTTCTGTTGTTTTACGCGTTAAACTTTCTGCTACTGTATGAACTGATAAGTCTAACCATGTATTTGGAATATACTTTTTATATATTTTAAAAGACCAGCATCCCCCATCACGGTTCTTGGGGTCTTCCCATATTGGATGAATATCTTCTCTCATTAAAAAAAACATACCATTTTCCACAATAGGATTTGTCATTCTAGAATATACATCCCAAAAATCCTCAAGTGAAATTATTTTGGCTATTTTTTGATAACTGGATATTTCCCAGGAAGTCTCTGTCGGACTATGAAACCATAGTGTCCAACTCGAAGGTAAATTTACAGTGGTCATTATTATAAATATCTTCAATAAATGCTTTAAGTCTTTTTATTTTTTAATTTTCATCCTCCTTATTTACTATTCTTAGGTCATTTTCAGGTGAGATAGAAAGAAGCAAACTACTTGACATATAGAATTTACTATTCATGGTTATAATTATATACTGAATATTGAAATCATCATAATTAATAGGAAATTTAGTGTCATATTCATATTCTAATAATTTAATCATAGATAACTTAGTATCATTGGTTAATACTAATTTATTACCCGGAAAGTATAATTTATGGAATATACTCGTACAATCAAATGGTGGAAGAGGTTCGCCATTACTAGTAATTGTTACCGATGCTGTTAATATTTCACTTCTACATTGTTTAATCTTTTCAATTACAACATTTTTACCAGTATTTCTATATTCATTAAACTCTTTTGTTATGTCATTTAGTGAAACTGGAGAATATTTTTCAAAGTTTTCGTTTAATTTTAATACGCAGAAGGCATTATTACTAGTAAATTTTTCCCTTTCTAAGGTATATTTATCATTTATAAAATCGAGATAATAAAATGATATTACACTATCAGTTATTTGTCCGGGACTGTAATAATAAGGTTTTATGGATTCTACAATACATGTATAATAATACATAGCATTATACGCTAATAAGTCTCTGTAATAATATATAAATCCTGATAGTGTCATACCCGCTAATAAATATAACATTTAAAAAAAATAGCGAATATATTTTTAAGTAATCAAAAAAAAAATATACTCTAATTATATAAAAATATGAACACAAAAACTGTATTAGTAGTCTTATACCTATGTTATTTAATTGTAGTTACTGTTAGAATTGGTTCAATGAAACAAATGAATGCTGAAGCTACAACACATTTAGTAGTAGCATCTCTACTCGGTTTATTAGTTCTCTTAACACAGAAGTGTAGTGAAGGATTTGATTCTCAATTAAACCATAAGATGTCTAGTTTAGACGGAATGTCTGATAAATTAACTGTTTCCAAGAACACATCTAAAAATTTACCAGAACAAAACGATTCTTCTAGCAAGGGTTTAGATAATTCTGCTCCAGTTGATTATAGTATGTCATCAACAGTAGGAAAATCAAATACTATTGACCCTTCACATCAGTCAGGAATGACTGGAACAAGATTAGATTACCGCGTTTCTAGTTATGACGCAGTAAAAGTAGAAGGTGCTCCAGACATTGAAACTGTTAAAGAAGAGGCAAAAGAGAACACAGGAAAAACATATAACTCTGGAGCACCAACTGACTACAGAATGGGACCATACTCCGGTGTAAGACTTAATACTGAAGCTTTACAAAAACGTAGGGCGCTTATGCCAGGATTTAAAAATGAAATGTATTTAAATGAAATTGAGTCTAATTGTGGTGATTTAAAATCTCCATGTAATGTTCCATACCAGAAACCAAAATTTATTACCCCAACTGGATTAGAAACTACACCAGAACTTTCAAAGCAGAAGAACCCTAGTGTAGATGGTAAAAAGGATTCAAAACGTAGCATGTTTATGTTTTCTCATAATGTATGCCATCCAGGGTGTTGCCCATCAACATATTCATGTGACCATGGATGCGTTTGTACAAACAAAGACCAACGTGAATACCTAGGAAGACACGGTGCTATGAAGAAAAAATAAATAAATTAACAATACATTCCATAAGGTGGTTTATCGGGTAAATCACTAGTTTTACTTTGTAAAAATTTATCTATTAGAATTCTTGAGTTAAATTCAATAGGCAATTCTATATTTTGTTTTATATTTAATAATTCTAGAACTTGTTTGCTACAATTTACTAGTGAAAGCATATTTACTTTACTAACTATTCCAGTTAATAACTCTTTGAATTTTCTAACACCACCATTTCCATTCCCATTTTCGCGACAATAATTAGTGTATATGTATTCCAACATTTCATCTGTGAATAGGCAACTTTTCTTAACCGAAGTATCAAAATCACGGAAAATACCAGGAAGCAGATATTCTCTAGCTATTTTTACTTTCTCTTCTACTGAAAAATCATTTAATTTTATCATTTGGATTCTATCACGTAATATAGGATTTATTTTTTCAATATCATTAAATGAAAAAACGAATATAGCTCTACTTAGGTCAATATGTATTCCATTTCCTAAATATTTATCCGTGAATTGTGTATTTTGAGAAGTATCGGTCAAATGAATTAATAAATTTACTATTTCATCACCCTTAGTCGTTTCACTTATTTTATCAAGTTCATCAAAATATATTACAGGATTCATACAATGTGCCTTTTGAAGAATATCTACAATCATACCTGGTTTGCTTCCTTCATATGTAAAACAATGTCCATCTATATAACTGGAATCGTTACAACCACCAAGACTTATAAAAGCAAAAGGTCTTCCTAATACCTTAGCTATCCCCTCTTTTACTAGAGTAGTCTTACCTATTCCAGCTGGCCCATAAATACCTAAACTTGTTCCAGATGAACTGGGGTTACGTATAATTTTACAAATATATTGTAGTATTTCTATTTTTGCTTCACTGTGACCATAAATTATACTATTAAGTGTTGATTCCGTTGATAATATATAATTATTTATAGTTTCACTTTCAATATTTTCTAAAATTATTTCATTATATTTTCCAAATGGAATATCTACAATTGTATTAATGTATTGAGTGATTTTTGTAAAATCTCCTTCGCGCTCTCGATTTTTCTCATAAGTTTCTATTAATTTTATTATACGTGCTTTTTCGTGAATATCTATTTTTGTTCTCATAACACGAAATTGTAATGGGACATTGCTCTGATTAATGGTTTCTATCTCTCTCAATTCACCATTGTATTTTTGTAACTCTTCTGGTTCTAGTTCTTCTAAATATTTTGGTAGTATAAATTTCATTTTTTTCTTAATAGGTTTAGTGCTACTTTCTAGACTTTCAGGAAATGATTCTATACTTGAATTTAAATCAGTAGCAGTATCTTCGGCTCCACTTTCTGTATCTGTCACCAATAGCATTTCGGTGTTGTAATCTGGATCTTGGTCTGAATCACTACAAGTATCATATTCACTTTCACTTTCTCCCTCGCCACAATTGTCTGGTAATTCGAGAAAACTAGATGAATTGTCTTTAGTCATTGACCTGGTAAACATACGGCTCATTAGAATAACCTATATCATCCATATAGAAATTTATATTTATATTTAATTATAAAGAATTATTTATCAAAATTGAAAACTTAAAAAAAAAATATGAATAATATATAACCTAATCTAATGTCGCTTTACAAAGAACTAGACTATAGCTCAAAAATTAGGGAAATTTCGGGAGTTCAATTTAGTGTTCTCTCTCCCCAGGAAATTAAAAGGCGCTCCGTGGTCCATGTAACTCAAACGCTCTTGTATGATTCATCAGGAGACCCAGTAATTGGTGGTCTATTTGACCCTCGTATGGGCGTAATCGACCACGGAAAGATTTGTCCTACTGATGGACTAGATAATAGATTTTGTCCAGGATATTTTGGACACATCGAATTGTGTCGTCCTGTATTCCATATTCAGTTTCTTCCAATTATTCTCAAAATCTTGAAATGTGTTTGTATGAGATGTAGTAAGTTACTTATTGACCGAACTGATAGTGAAATCTCAGAGGTCCTGAAGGTTCTTAAGGGTAGGAACCGATGGAATTACATTATCGATAAGTGTAGTAAAGTTAAGATTTGTGGTAGTGAAACCGAAGATGGATGTGGTGCCGTTCAGCCTACAAAGATTATGAAGGAAACCAATTCTCTTGCCAAGATTTATGCTGAATGGCGTGAAAAAAAGGATAAGAGCATTGAAGCACTAGCAGACGAAGACCGCAAGCAATTATTGACTCCTGAATTTATTCTAAAAGTATTCAGTCGTATCTCAGATGAAGATTGTGAAATGATGGGATTTTCACGTGATTGGTGCCGTCCAGACTGGTTGGTTTGTAGCGTACTACCAGTTCCTCCACCTGCCGTCCGCCCAAGTATTCGACAGTTTGGTGGTCAGCGTAGTGAGGATGATATTACTCACAAACTACACGATATCATTAAGACTAATAATCACTTGAAAAAGAAACTTGAGAGTGAAAAGTCACTTGAAAACACGATTGATGACTGGACACAGGTTCTACAATATCACGTAGCTACTCTTGTAGATAACGAACTTCCAGGTATTAATCCTTCCGCTCATCGTTCTGGTAGAGCGCTTAAAACATTGCGACAGCGTCTCAAGGGAAAGGAAGGGCGTATTCGTGGTAATCTAATGGGTAAGCGTGTGGATTTCTCTGCTCGTAGTGTCATTACACCTGACCCAAACATTAAAATTAATGAACTCGGTGTTCCATTTAAAGTAGCTATGAATTTGACCTATCCTGAAATTGTAACTGAATACAACATTGATATGATGTATCACTTTGTTCGCAATGGTCCTTTCAACCATCCAGGCGCTAAGAGTGTTAAGCGCAAGGTTGATGGTCGCACTACAGACCTTCGACATGTGGAAACTTCTAGTGTTGTATTGACAGCTGGAGATGTTGTTCACCGCCATCTTATGGACAATGACATTGTGCTTTTTAATCGACAGCCGTCTCTTCACAAAATGAGTATGATGGGACACAAGGTGCGTGTAATGCCATACAACACATTCCGTCTCAACGTTAGTGTTACAAAACCCTATAATGCTGATTTTGATGGTGATGAAATGAATATGCATGTTCCACAGAGTTATCAGACAGCGGTAGAATTGGAGCAATTGACTTATGTTCCTCTACAGATTATCTCTCCACGTGTTCATACTCCAGTAATTGGTCTTTTCCAGGATTCAATGGTTGGTATCAACCGAATCACAAATGATGGTGTCGAATTTACACGTGGTGAAATGATGAACATCTTGATGTATATTCCAACATTTGATGGTATGCTTCCCAAACCTCATAAGGAGCGTCCCGAACGTTGGACAGGTCGTCAGTTGATATCCATCGCTCTTCCTGCTGGATTAAATCTTGATATGAAAAACTCCAGTTATAATGATGAGAGCGACACTCCAGATACATTGAATCACGTAATTATTAAGAATGGAGACCTAGTTCAGGGTCGCATTGACAGTTCTATTATGAATGCTGGAAGTCGAGGACTAATTCATATGATTTTCAATGATTATGGTCACGAAGTTTGTCAGCGATTCCTTGACGATATGCAAAACATTGTCACACGATATCTTGTATTGAGTGGTTTCAGTGTAGGTATTAGCGACCTCATTGCCGACCGTGCCACAAACGAGAAAATCCGCCAGACAATCGTTAAGAAAAAGAAGGATGTTAGCAAACTAGTTGTTCAGGTTCATCAGCAGATTTTCGAGGGTAAAGGTGCTAGCAGTGTTTTGAATGAATTTGAGAAATCTGTAAATAATGTTTTGAACAAAGCTATTAAGGATGCTGGTAAGATTGGTCTTGAGAGTCTCGCCAGTGACAATCGTATGGCAAATATGGTTTCCAGTGGTTCAAAGGGTAAGAGTATTAATATTGCCCAGATGGTTGCCTGTCTGGGACAGCAGAATGTTGATGGTAAGCGTATTCCAAATGGATATAACGAGAGGTCTCTTCCTCATTTCACAAAATATAATGTTTCACCAGAAGCACGTGGTTTTGTAGAGAATTCATTCATCAATGGTCTTACGCCACAAGAATTCTTCTTCCACGCTATGGGTGGGCGTGAAGGTCTCATTGATACAGCTGTTAAAACTTCGGAAACAGGTTATATTCAGCGCAAGTTGATTAAGGCTATGGAAGACCTTAAAGTTAAACATAATTTGAGTGTAATTAATGCCAGTGGAAATATTATTCAGTTTCTCTATGGTGAAGATGGTATGGATTACATTAAAATCGAGAATCAACCACTCGACCATTTCAAATCCAACTTTGCTCGTATTGAACGTGACCATAAATTCGCTTCAAATGAGGACTTTTCACAGTTCTTGGCACCTAAAACAGTTAAGGAACTCAAAAGCAACAAGAAATACAAGCAGATTCTCGGGGATTTCTTCAACCTAGTTGCTGAGGATTATCACATGTTAAGGAGTTACATCTTTAAAGACTATCTTGATGGCAACGTTAAATACCCAGTTAATCTCATTCGACTTATCGCAAACTCAAAGACACGATTCGATATTCAGCATAATATGAGTTCTGATCTGAATCCTCTTTATGTAATTGATAAAATAGGACGTCTCACTTCAATGTTACGTGTTGAGCGAGGAATGAATGGTATGAAATTGTTCCATATTCTTTTGAGAGCATATCTGTCGCCAAAGATGATTATTAAGGTTCATCGCTTGAACCAGTTGGCCTTTGATTACCTAGTCGCTACAATTGAAACACTTTTCAATGGAAGTATGGTCCAACCAGGAGAAATGGTAGGACCTATTGCAGCACAAAGTATTGGAGAACCCGCTACACAAATGACTCTCAATACTTTCCATTTTGCTGGTGTATCAGAGAAGTCTAATGTCACGCGAGGTGTTCCACGTCTCAAGGAATTGCTCCATATTTCAAAGAGCATTAAAATGCCTTCATTGACTATTGCTTTAACAGAACAGAATAAATATTCAAAGGATAATGCTCTAGCAATTCTTAACAAGATTGAATTGACAAGTCTTAAAGATATTACTAAGAGTATGCGTATCTTTTATGATCCAAATGACTACTCAACTAATATTGAAGATGACCGCGAATTGCTACAGATTTACAAGGTTTTCCACGATATCGACACTGTAATGACTGAAGAAAGCGAAGGTTCAGAGTGGATTATTAGATTTGAACTCGACAAACAGACAATGATGGACAAAAACATTACAATGGAAATGATTTATCATCGTATTACCGTAGCATATGGGGAAGACATTTCTTGCGTCTATAGCGATGATAACTCTAGCAAACTCATTTTCCGTGTTCGTATTATGAAGCTCAAAAAGGGCGACAGTGATAAATACAATGATTTGAACACTCTTAAAGCCTTTGGAAACGCTATGCGTGAGAAAATTATTATTAAGGGAGTTAGCGGACTTAATTCAGTAAGTATGTTCAAGAACAAGAACAATGTTGTCCAGAAGAATTCCAGTTACGAACAAAAAGATGAATGGGTATTGGATTCAAATGGTGTCAATCTACTTGAAATCTTGCGTTATCCTGGGGTTGATAGCACACGAACTATTTCAAATGATATCTATGAAATGTATGAAACATTCGGTATTGAAGCTGCTAAGAATATTCTAATGAGAGAAATTAAGGAAGTTATGGTAGGTTCCGGTAGTTATGTAAATTATCGTCACTTGAGTCTGCTTGTTGATACTATGACTAACCGTGGATATCTTATGAGCATTGACCGATTTGGAATTAACCGTGGCAACATTGGTCCTCTTGCTAAGTGTAGTTTTGAGGAAACAACCGACCAATTGTTTAAGGCATCTATCTTTGGTGAAGTAGATAAATTAAATGGAGTTAGTAGTAATATTATGATGGGTCAGATTCCAAACTGTGGTACTGGTGAAACAGATATCCTTATTGATGAATCTAAATTGCTAGATGTGCCAGGTGAAGACCCAGAGGATCTTGAAGACATTGATAACTGGGAAGGAACCGATTATTGTGACGATAATATTGGAATGGATTTTGATGAAACCGCGGTTGACACAATTAAGTCAAGCAGTTTTGTAAAAACAGAATTAATTACTAGTGGTGCTGGCGGAGGGGCTGTTGATGATAAGTAAATTATTTAGATAAATGAATAACAGTAATAAGGATAAGTATATACGCCGCAACTAATCTTTCTTTAAAAGGATAACTATATTTTTTTATTTTTTTCATAATTGAATCACTGATTCCACTGAATAAATCTGCCCATAATTCTACACCATGTTCTAATTTTTTTCCAGTTCGTTGTTCCAAAGATACTGTTGCCGTATATCTTACATTAGCACCTATTAATAATACAAGTAATACTATTCCATGAATATAATTTATGGTTTTTGAATATACACTAGTGAACACAAATAACAATGATACTAATCTTATCCAATCTGCTAAATTATTGAAATAACGTTCATACCATAACGTAGATTCTTTTATAATTAAATATTTTTTAGCAACTTGGTCAGCATAGAAAGCGGCTGCTAATAGTAAAATGAATGAAGTAAAATCACACGTCATTAAATTTAAAAGTGCAAAGGCATGAAGCAGGAGACTAAAAGCAGATACTAGATATTCATTTATTTCAAAAGACATAATTAATATTCTATTAGATTTATTTTTTTAAAAAATATATTATAACAATATATAAATGAGGACAAAAAAAGCAGTTGTTCATGGAAAACATTCTCGAAAGAGAAACAACCATGTTGGTTCTAGTTACTCAAATAAAAATAATTCAGATACAAGTAAGAGACATAGAAATCATACAATGAAGGGTGGTATGGATATTTTGATAAGAGCAGGAAGAGCAGGAAGAGCAATTAGAAATCTTCCAAGAAGAATAGAAGACAAGTTTTCTGGTTGTGCTGTGTCAAGTAAAATGTTTGAAAATACAAATTGTTTTGAAGAAGAATTAACAAAAAAAATTAATGAAGCAGTTTCACAGTTTGTAATTACTAATTTAAAAGGTGAAGGTGTAGGTAGTAAGGTACCAGAAGATTTAAGAAATGATAGAAAAGAATTATTTACTACTATAAAAAGAGTATTGTTTCCACTTTTGGTTAATGTAATGATAATGCGTGAAAATGGCAAATTATTAGATAATGTACAATGGGACTTAGGATATTCAACTTTAGTCACAATAATTATACTTAAATTTATAGAATCTTCAATTTATAAAGTGGCAGTAAGGGGAAACTTAGTTGATTTTACTGTATTTACAAATCAAGGAGAATTAAAAGAACTAGAGAAATGTTTAGAAAATGAATCTTGTTCAAAGTTAAGTCCTAGTTCATTGAGTCAAATACTATACTATTTTTTCATAGAAAATGATACAAAAAAATCAGCAAATTTCCGTGGTAACTTAATTTTAAGAGTTAAGGAATATGCTAATGATTATAAAATAAAACAAAGAGGCGGCGCGTATGATATAATTAATGATCCCCCATTGTACGCAGCTATGACATCACCAGCTCCAGTTCAAGAACCAGCTCCAAATCCAAATCCACCTCCAGCTCCACCTCCAGTTCAAGAACCAACTCCAGAACAAAATCCAACTCCAGGTTCATCTCCAAATCCAGATCCAGAGCAAAATTCATCTCCACCTCCACCTGTACCAAATACTCCTAGACCTAATCAAAAACCTAAAAACTTGGATATTTTATATTCTGTAGCATTTCCAATTGAAGAAAATAGAATTAAAGCAATAAATTTCTTAGAAGCTCTCAATAAAATCTACCAAGGAGAAGGAGAAGGAAACGAATTAGAACCAGATACTTTTAACAAGTTTCTTAGATTTTCACTTGATGACGAAAATAAATTACCTACCTTTGGTAGCCGTGTTACATTATTTAATATTTGTATGAATATTTATTCATCAGAAATGTTCAATACTGGTACCAATTTAAGTGATATAAATATTGAAAGAGCGTTAGTAGTACATGGTATAACTAGAATACAATCAAAATCAAAGACTGAAGGAAAGTTGTGTCTTTCACATGAAGACCATTTATTATGTGTTGGCAAAATGCCTGAATATTTAACTGAATTTGATATTCCTAAACAGTTTCAACACAAGGAAAAAAGTATTGACGAGATGGGTTGGGGGCAAACAGAATTTGCTAAACTTAAGTTAGTTGTATTTACTGAACCTGATATAGGAGTAATACAAGTAGGTGGAAGTCAGCCAGGGTCTCCTAATGTACCAAGATTACCAGCATACACAGGGGCACCCCCAAATAATAGTTCAGAGAGTAGCGTAGAGACTCCTAATGTACCAAGATTACCAGCATACACAGGGGCACCCCCAAATAATAGTTCAGAGAGTAGCGTAGAGACTCCTAATGTACCAAGATTACCAGCATACACAGGGGCACCCCCAAATAATAGTTCAGATTCAGATTCCAGTCAGTCAAGAGATTCTAAAACACAATATTTGGGAGCACCTTCCTATACTTCTTCACCAGCTACTTCAGTTAATACAGGTAGTGTTCGTAGTAACATTTCATTACCTATTTCTGCTGAACATGCTGTTAATCCTTTTTATGAATCAGGAAGTAATCAAGGTAATTTAAATACATATCCTAACACAGGTTATACTGGTTTAAGGGGAAACCCTGGTAAAGTACAAACTCCTAGTAATAGTAATGAAATATATAATACATTAAAACAAGAAAAACAAGATTATAACCCTAAAGTATTTAGTATTCATCAAAGAACTGATAAAAGCGAAGGTAATATGGATAAATATTTAAAGAAAGGTGAGTATTTTGTTAAATTCCGTGTTCCAAGTTTAATTAAAGATAAAATTAATAAATCCGGTAGTGACAGAGTGGGGGTATTAGGTGGTAAAACTACAAAAATAGAAAAAAGAATGGCATTCCATTACCCTATAAGATTTGGACCTACTTTTTCAAAATTTGTAAGTTTAATGTTGAATGGAAGTAGCTACTATAAATCATTAGAACAAGCAGGACATGATATTGATAAACTAGTTGATATGTACAGGGCATATGAAAATGCTCAAAAAAATTGCGACCCAAAACAATTAAAAGTATTAATAAACAGACCTAACGTACCACCTAATCCAAGACCTTCAGGACCTGTCTTACCTGAAAGACCTAGCGGACCTGAAGGAGGAAATATTGACCCAGATACTGCTGATTTATTAGCAAGTCTTACTCCAGATTTACAAGCTCTTATTTTACAAATAATTCGGGAAAATCCAGAAAAAAAATTTAATAATAGAGCATTGGTTCAAATGATTTATGAATTAATTTCAGCTCTTAGAATATCAAAATTTGAAAGCGAAACTGGTGGTGGAACTGATGGTGGAGGAAATGATGGTGGAAATAGTGATAACAATAACAAAGGTTACAAAACTAAATATGAAGCACTTTTGAAGTATTTTAATGAACTTTTAAAAAAAACAGAAGAAAATACTGGCAAATTAAAGAAAAATATAGAAAGTTTATTAGTTATCATAAAACAATTAGAAAGTGAAAAAGCTAATTTAGAAGCATTACTTAAACGGGCAGAGCATGAAAATAAAGAAACCATACAGTTTTTAAATGAAGAAGCAGATGTATTAAGAGCAACAATAGCTGAACTTGAACAGAAATTAGTTAATATACAAGGTGAGAATGAAGAACTAAGAGGTGAATTAGAAGCATTAACTGTTTTATATCAACAATCTATAGATGAAAATAATGATTTATTAAGAGAAAATAAAGAAATAGCTGCTCAAATGAGGGATAATGCAGCTAGAGTTGCTACATTAGAACAACAATTGGAAGAGTCACAAAGAACAATTAAAAGATTACAAGGAATAATATCAAACTTAAGGGAGGATCTTGAACGAGAAAAAACAAGTAATAGTGATCTTCAAGCCCGATTAGCTGAATTAGAAACAGAATTACAAAGTGCTCAAAATAGATTAAGAGAAAGTAATGCTAGAATAGCGGAGTTAGAAGCAGAATTAAATGAACAACATGCGGAGTTTGAACAAACAATGACACAAACGCATGGAAGAAACTTAGAACAGCAAAGAAAACTGGAAAGAGATTTAGCAATGTTATCAGAACAAAACGGAGTACTAATATCTGAAAATAATGAATTACGACAAGCTCTAAAAGCCTGTGAAGAAGAAAAAGCACAATTACAAGTTGCAAATGATGATTTACAAAGACAATTAGAAGAATGTAAAACTGATAAAGGAGCTGGAGGAGGTCCCTCTCATGATAGAGACAGAGGTCCTCGAAGACGCAATCAGGGTGATTTAGTTATAACAGAACAATTAAAGACTAATATATGTTTTACTATGAAACGACTATTAGAACAAAATCCTCAATTATATTCAGATTTATCTAATCAAATTATTATACATAATAATGGAACATATAGACAAATAACATATTCTGATGTTGTTAATCAGTGTACAATTAAAGAAGGAAGAGGTACTTTTAAATCAGCACCAAGTGTAAGTATTCCTCGGTTAGAAGTTAATAAAAAAACACCTTTAATTTTCAGTACACAAACAGGAAAAATAGATGTGCAAGCTATGTTAGTTGTTTATAATACAGCTAAAGCTAAAGCTAATTTAGGAATTAATTATAAGAAACACGACGCAACCGTGCCATTAAAATATGAAGGAGAAGGAGAATCCGCAACATTAACTATACGTCCAGGTTTTTTTCCAACTAGAAGAGGTGGTACAAGAACAAAAAAATTAAATAGAGTTAATAAATCTAGAAAGAAATCCAAAAAAATTAATTTCTAATATACTAATATACAATGGTTAAACAACGTGGAGGAAGATTAGGAATTAACATGTCAGCAGTCCGTGGTGACTACAGTGGATATCATGGTTCAAAACTAGCAGGTGTCTGTAAAAACGCATATGGTAACACATTACCACTTTCACAAGGAACAATTCATCCAAGTGGAGCATTAGCAGGACCAAATATGCACGTTCATCCTGGTTCAACCGGACTTCAAACTGGAGGGGCTAAAAATCATTCAAAGAAGAGTTCTAAAAAGAAGAACTCAAAGAAAAAAAATCCTAAGAAGAAGAGTTATCAGAAAAGAATGAGAAAAAGCAAATCTAAATGCTAAATACTCATAGTTTTTTATTTTTTATCTTCATTTAAGTATAAATTACATTTGGTAATTATTGTTATGACTATTGGAATTGGTATTGATTTAGGAACTACATATAGTGCGGTAGGAGTTATGAGAGGAAACTCCGTAGAAATTATCGCGAATGACCAGGGTAATCGCACAACACCAAGTTATGTAGCATTTACAGAAACAGAGCGTTTAATTGGTGATTCTGCTAAAAGCCAGTGTGCCATGAATGCTGAGAATACTATTTTTGATGCTAAGCGTCTTATTGGACGTAAATATAATGACCATACAGTTCAGTCAGATCTTAAACATCTGCCGTATAAAGTATCAAATGACTCATCTGGTAAATGCGTCATTACAGCAAATTATCTTGGAGAAGATAAAAATTTTACACCAGAGGAAATTTCCAGTATGATTTTAGTAAAAATGCGAGAGACAGCTGAGGCATATTTAGGAGAAAAGGTTACAGACGCGGTCATTACTGTTCCAGCATATTTTAATGACTCACAGCGTCAGGCTACAAAGGATGCTGGTGCTATTGCTGGTCTCAACGTATTGAGAATTATTAATGAACCTACGGCAGCCGCAATTGCCTATGGATTAGACAAAAAATCCAAAGAAGAACAGAATATTCTTATTTTTGATATTGGTGGAGGAACATTTGATGTATCACTACTTTCAATTGATGATGGAGTTTTTGAAGTAAAGGCAACAGCTGGTGACACACATCTTGGAGGAGAAGATTTTGATAACCGTCTTGTTAATCATTTTACAACAGAATTCAAGAGAAAACACAAGCAGGATATGACTGGAAACAAGAGAGCAATGCGTCGTCTTCGCACAGCCTGTGAAAGAGCTAAACGCACACTATCAGGAAGTGCCAGTGCCAGCATTGAAGTGGATTCATTATACGAAGGAATTGATTTTTATACTAGTATTACACGGGCAAAATTTGAGGCATTATGTGAAGACCTTTTTCGTAGTTGTATTGACCCAGTAGATAAGGTAATTCGTGACGCCAAGGTTGATAAAAGTAGTGTAGATGAGGTAGTGCTAGTAGGAGGAAGTAGTCGCATCCCAAAGGTTCAAAGTCTTCTTTCAAATTACTTTAATGGAAAAGAACTTAGCAAAGCTATTAATCCAGATGAGGCTGTAGCATATGGTGCGGCTGTTCAGGCGGCCATTCTTTCTGGTCATGAATCAGAGGCAACTAGTGAAATTCTTCTATTAGATGTAGCACCATTGAGTCTTGGAATTGAAACTGCTGGCGGTGTTATGACTAAACTTATTCCAAGAAATAGCACTATTCCCTCTATGCAGTCACAGGTTTTTTCGACATATGCCGATAATCAACCAGGTGTATTAATTCAAGTGTTCGAAGGCGAACGGACTATGACCAAAGATAATAATAGTCTAGGTAAGTTTGAATTAAGCGGTATTCCTCCAGCGCCAAGAGGAGTTCCACAGATTGAGGTATCATTTGATATTGATGCTAATGGTATTCTTAATGTGACAGCTGCTGATAAATCCACTGGTAAGAGTGAAAACATTAAAATTACCAATGACAAGGGAAGACTTTCAGCTGAGGAAATTGAACGTATGGTGAATGATGCTGAAAAATATCGCGAACAAGATGAAGCAGTTAAAGCACGCATTGATGCCAAGAATGAATTAGAAACATACATTTATAGTATTCGAGGCACATTAGATGAACCAACTGTGGCGGAAAAGTTGTCACAAGAGGAACATGATACTTTAACTGAAGCTGTGAAAAATGCCGAAGAATGGTTGGATTCTCATTCTAATGATGAAGCTGAGGTATATCAATCAAAGACAAAGGCATTACAGGAGGTAGTTTCACCTATTATGAGTAAATTACATGAAGCTGCTACAGGAGGA
>Ga0206131_10003015_pt1 | contig 19763 bp, 32 predicted proteins | sample Helgoland_Spring_FD_148636 | JGI IMG/M metagenome (GOLD analysis project Ga0206131, IMG submission 148636) | Pelagic subsurface seawater microbial communities from Kabeltonne, Helgoland, North Sea - Helgoland_Spring_Bloom_20160517_1 | ecosystem: Environmental > Aquatic > Marine > Epipelagic ...
CCCGTGCCGTCATTTGCACTTGATCCAATGTTGATACTTTGTCTAGCCATGTTATAATAATCCTTTTGTTATGGGTATTTATTGTAAATTCTATAAACCTAATGTAATTATTATAGATCTATAAGTGTTCTCTGGAATTTGAACACTGTGCTATCACTGGTGATGTTCGTCGCCAACAGTCTAACGTTGCCGTCGTCTATGTCTGCCGTGAATGTGCATAATGGAGCAGTGTATGATGTTGTGCTACCAAACACAGTTAGGTATGCCTCCGTGGTGCTGTCCGCACTTGGACCATGTATCACGTTGGCCTCCACTATCTCGAACCTGCCGTTCGTGGCATCTGATATCGATATGAAGTATTTGGCACTCCTATAAGTGGCAGAACTGAATGAGTCGACCTCTGTCGTTGCCGATGATGCCACTGTCGTGGTGTTGTCATTGATGTCTGAGTGATCCAGTGACGTTCCGGCTGTGGCGAATCCCAGTTGTCCACTTCCATCTGTTTTAAGAAGTTGGTTAGCAGTACCATCTGCGGTCGGGAATCTGATTCCACTCAATGACACTGTGCCCGAACCGTTGCCTGACAATTCAAGATTGGCGTTCGATGCGTTGGTTGATATCGTGTTGTCCGTGATAGTCACACCATCTATGGCCATGGAGCCGTTTACTGTCAATGTTGTGAACGTTCCAGCGGCGGGTGTTGTGCCACCTATCACTGTACCATCTATCGCCCCGCCATTGATGTCTGCGTTTGCTACGACCACACTGCCCGTGCCTGATGCGGAAAGCACAAGGTCCGAGTTTGTTTGTGTTGTGGTGATCTCGTTGTCTTCTATGGATATGTTTGAATCTACTATAATTTTTGTCGCCGCAACTGATCCTGTTCCGCTTGCCGACAGCACGAGGTCATCGTTGCTACGGTTGGCACTTATGTTGTTGCCACTGACTGTTATGTTACCTGAGAACAACGGAGATTCATACAGTTCGGTGAACATGGTGTTCACGTTCTGCATGGCGCTACGTAAAGTGTCGCCTGTCCCGTCGTTTGCGTTTGATCCTACATTTAGCGTAATCTTTGCCATTATACTTTTACTATTCTCCTCACGAATTTCACAACCTGTGTGTTAGTGTTATTTACTGTTCCTCGCAACCTAACATTACCACTGTTTATGTCTGCTGATAGGTCAAGTGAATCGTATATGGTTGATCCGTCTCCTGCACCGTTTGATGCACCACCGGTGATGCTGATGAACGCTGTTGAACCATTGTGTGTGACGTTTGCTTCAATCAGTTTGTACCTGTCTGCTGTGGTGTCTGATATCTGTATGTGGTATTTGGCACTCCTATATGTGGCAGTGCTGAATGAATCTATGTTCTGTGTGGTCGAATCTCCAGTCAAGGTCGCCGTGCCATCGTCTATGCTTGTTGAATCAAACAAGATGGGTGAAGTGAACCATGCGAGTTGTCCATTGCCGTCGGTCTGTAACACCTGGCCTGCAGTTCCGTCTGAATTGGGAAATGATACACTATTGATGTTGACGTATCCCGTGCCACTTGCACTCAACTCAAGATCGGAGTTTGATGCGTTGGCCGATATCGTGTTGTCATTGACAGTGACTCCGTCTATGACCAGTGCGGAGTTGTTGTAACTTAATGTTGAGAACGTGGCCGCCGCCGGTGTGGTCGCACCGATCACTGTTCCGTCTATGGCTCCACCATTGATGTCCGCCACAGCGGTCTGTATCGTGCCTGTCCCTGACGCGGTCAGCACCAGGTCTGCGTTGGAAGTGTTGGTCCTTATCTCGTTGTCTGACATCCTGATCGAACCGTCTATGGTGAGGTCTGAAAATTTCACTATGCCCGTACCGTTACCCGCCAACATTATGTCCGAGTTGGAAAGTGTTGAGCTGATGTTGTTGCCTATGAAGTGGATCTGTGATGACGCCGAACTGGTGGCGTACAACTCAGTGAAGTTGTTGTTGATCTTGATGCCCGCACCCCTGATGGTATCACCCGTGCCATCATCTGCTATTGCACCGATGTTGATTACTTCCTGGGCCATGTTAGATACTCGCTAGTGTGATCTTTTTCCATATCACTGTTGAACCATCATAGTTCGCAGTGCATACATATAAATTTGTTGCGTCCCAACTGATTGAACCTGCCACGTCACCCGTGTTTCCCACCGCGGTGGCAGTTTTCGTGGTCTTGATCACAAGCCTGTCTGCTTCTATCTGTACCTGTCCTGTGCCATTTGGATCCAATATTATGTTTCCGTTTGTGTCAGCACTCAACAGGGTGTTGCCCGACATCTGTAAGTCACCCGCCAACTCAGCGAAATTGCTGTTGACCTTGGTCATGGCGGTACGTAGGGTATCGCCCGTCGCTGGATTTCCTGCTGTTCCTGTGTCTATCGTTAGTCTAGCCATAATGTGTTATTCGTATTTATTAAATAGTAATATGTTCATAGAAACCCTAAAGACAATGAAGTTGTACAAGAGGGAGAGCAAACTGGGTACCATGCACAACTACCACAGGAAGAACCTGGTCTACGTGTTCAAGTGCGATGCCTGTTCAGAGACATTCATGAGGCCCAAGAGCAAGGTTGATCCAGATCGTGCGTCAAACGACTACAAGCACGTGTGTAGTAAATGTGATTCCAAGAAGTTCGCACAGAGTGTGGGTGTCAAGATGCGTCGGGTGTATCAGTTGGACGCCAGCAGTACCAAGACCCTATAACTTTTTCCACCGGATGTCATCACGAGAACCCGTGATCCATCTCTGTAGGTCAGCGTATATGCCACACTTTATATTTGGTTGATCGAAGTACCAACGCAGGAACGGATTACCATCAAGGTATTCTTTACGGTTGATGAAGTGGAAGTTTGTTTGAGGGAACTTACGGAAAGTCTGCCTCAGTTGGTACATCCATTCGTACTTGAGGTAGGCCTTCATGCTTTCGCGTCCTGGATAGTTTTTGGAGTCCTTGTATATGTTGTTCTGTATCCTGCTGGGCGTGTCCATTTCCCACTGCTGGGCACCCATTATGTCGAATGCCAGTATCACGATGTTCTTGATGCCCGACTCCGCGGCCAACAAGACTGCACTGCACCCGGAACCCCTCGCCCGGGAGAAGTCGTTGGTCTTGATCCGACCCCCTTTCTTGGTGTCGCCACCCCTCCATGTCCTGTATATCTTCAAACCCTCGGGCACGTCCATCTCACCATCACCATCGCAGATGTAGTTCCACGAACTGATGTCGTTTGGACCGTGTATGCTTGGTGACTCCTTGCCACGATTGTGCCACTGGGCCAGTTCCTCGTACATGGGAAGGTTCACAGCCACTATGTGATCACACAGCATTGGATGGTCTCGGTATATGGCGTTACAACCATATATCACACCATGTCCTTTTAGATTGTTTATTGGAAAGATATTTCTTGATTCACCGTTGCCTATTATGAAAGCGGTATCCATTATATGCCAAATGATTCTCCACAACCACAAGAGCTTGAGCTGTTGGGATTGCTTATCTCGAACTGAGATCCAAAGGTCTCCTCCACCCAGTCGATCTTGGTGCCCATGACATACAACAATGAAGTCTCGTCTACCACGAACCTGCCTGTTCCCCAGTCCTCCATGTGATCGCCTTCAGCAACACTTTCTTTCGTGTCAGCGAATCCCCAGTCGTACTTGAATCCTGCACAACCGCCACCCAGCACCGCCAGGCTCACCGCGTACTTGCCGGCGTTCTTCTCAAGTAATCTCTCTATCTGTGCCTTTGCACTGTCTGTTATTTCAAATGGTTTCATACTAGTAATTATCCCTATTTGTTGCCACTGTTCTGTATTCCCACCGCCATCCAGAATCTCGTAGCATCTCGTTTGATTTCAAAACTCATGTAGGCGTTCTGGTGCTCCCAGTGGTTTGCAGGATTCCTTATCTCCCCCGCGGGCTCGAACCACCAACCCCACCTGCCTTCACAGTTGAGCTGACACCACTCTATGCACTCGGACATGACGCCGTTGCTGTTCATGTCCACGTTGAACTCGAACTGTTGCATGTAACCACAGTCCGCTGGTACCTCGTCCATCCTTGGACTGGTCCTCTTCACTTTCACTTTGCCGTACGTTGTCATTATTTCCAATTCTTTATCACCCACTCGTCTGCACTCTCCATGGGGTTGGGTGAACCGTGGAACACTGCCACCCTGTTGTTGGGTAATATTTTCACAGGTTCCCTGAACCACTTCTTGCCGTCCTTGTTGGTTAACAGTTTCGTGTCCTTGAGTCCTACCAGTTCCCACTTGTAACTTCTTATCCATTCGTCCGGGAACCATGAGATGTCATCCTTGGCCCTCTTGGTTATCCAGTCTTGGTCTCCGTGATTCTGTTGCATTATCTGTGCGGACCTTTCCTTGAACTCGTTCCACAGGTAACTCATTGTGCCGGCCTCCCAACGCATACAGCTGGAGTTAGACAGTTTCCAATCCTTGACCCTGCACCTGTTGAAATCCCTTATGATGTTGAACCGGCCTGGGTATGTGAACAAGGGATCTATGTTGTCAAATATCACAACGTCAAGATCGAAGAACAACATGTTGCCCTTCAGTGGCATCTCGGGTGCGAACATCCACAACTTGCTCCACCATGATTTGATCCATGGATCTGTTGGTAGCTTTATTACATTTATTTCTGGATCTAACCCTGCAGGATCATCTGTGAGACAATGGAATTGAAAAGGCACTGTGGTGTGTCGTTTGACCATGCTGTTGAGCACATTCGCATACTGCGAAGGATACTTGATCCCCCACTTAACGCATACTACGTGATTCATATCCTCGTTTCAGTCCTTCCATCTGTATCTGTCGCCAGTCCTCGCTGTCCAGTGTGTACGGATACTCACACTCGATGGTCCTGTTTGACATTGTCTTGATGCTGGTTATATTTAAATTCTTGCTCATGGTTTCGTATATTTCCTTGAATGTCGCACTGGCACCGAACGTCCTCTGCAGGTCCACCTGTCCTATCTTGATGTAGCCCAGTGACAGCTTGGGATCCTCCCAGTCATAGTTGTTGTCTTCCAACCACGCTCGGTACTCGTCCATTTCCTGTTTTTTGAAATCGTGTGTTTGCTCTGTTATTGTTTGACCCCATTCAATATCAAACTCTCCGGAGTAGTATTTCTGATGATTGATCTCCGAACAAAGTGCGTCTGTCATCTTGGGTGTGTGTTCATCCCTGAAAACCTCATAAAGCGTCTTGCCCACCTGCGACCAGTGTAGGTAGACTCCACCTAGTTCCCTGTCGTATCTGTTCTGTTTGAACAGTTCAAAATCTTCCTCATGTAAATCGTGTCTTGGTGCATTCAGGAATGTTGTTATCTGAGAAGGTCTGATCCATTCCGGTTTTATAATTTTTTTCCTGTAAGAGAGAACCCAACTCTCTATCTCATGGCATATGTTGTTCAGTTGTCTGATAGCATATTTGGTCTCATAGTCTGCTTGTTTGTAGTATTTTGACATGTCCCATGCTGTACCTTGCAGTTCCTCGAAATACCTGTGCAGTAGATTACATGCTTCGTGTTTTAATCTTAATCCTGGTTTGTGATCCTCTAATCCTGTTGGTAGATTAGACGAGTATTGGAAATCGTCTGAGACAAACGGGTGTATCTGCTCGTATTTTGGTTCAAACGTGAATGAGTTTATCTGTTCCACTGACCTGTTCAGCTCTTTAACTAGATATGCTAGATCCCTTTTTGAATCAGCCCATCCCAAGAAACAGAAGTTCTTCTCTAGTATCCTCTTTTGTTCGAGGTTGTCTTTCAGTGCTTCCAACCATCTCTTGCCCAACGGTGTGTCGTAGGTCTGTATGTGATAGGCCCTATCGTTGAGGCCCACTCTCACCTGATCGGATAGGAATTTATTATCTTTGGTAGATTGCACTGTTGGCACCGTGTTCCATGCATTCCACACTCTCACACCAGCATCTGTTGTCCGTGAATTCACGGATCATCTGGTCTGCTCTTTGCCAGGCGTGGTGGGCAAACTTCTCTGCTCCTACACCGTCTAATACTCGTATTTCACATAATTTTTTCTTTTGTAGATCCTTGAATGTCTCCATGTGTGGATCATTCTTGTCCAGCACGAGTTTGTGATCAAACATATCTTCCAGCCAACCTTTTAACTCTCGTAGTCCGCCAAAGTCCACGGCCCAGTTCTTGTCGTCTAGTCCATCACAACCAAATGTGAATTTGAAACCCAGACTGTAACCATGTAGTAATGAACAGTGTGAGTGATCTGCATTGGGTTGTCTGAACACAGCAGATAGTCCTATCTGGTGTCCGTATGTTTTAGTCGAATAGTATGCCATTAGTTTAACCTCTTTTTTATATCTTCCAGTTCAAATCCAAATTCCGCGGATTTCTCCCTGATAGTGTCTGTTAGTTCGTTTGGGATATTTAACTCGCCATCGATGATGCTCTTTATAAAATGTATCAGCACAGAAAACTCGGTGCTCTTGGACACCTTCTCTGGATCTATGCCTTTGTCTTCCATCACATGTAGCATGGCTTCCGTGACGTCTATCAAGGTCTCTATGCTCTTGCTGTGTTTCCCAAAGTGTGACATTATACGATGATCTTTGGTTTGTCAGGAACGACCACCTTGGAGAATATCCTCTTGTACTCGCCCTCGATCTTGTCGTTGACCATCGCGATGGATATCACGTGTGTCTTGGATATGTCTATCTTTTCGACCTGATTGGCAGTGGAGAAAAATGTACCAAACGCAAGGCCCTGTGGACCGTTCATCAGCACAAGTGCTTTCTCTATACTGATGTAAGAGTCCGCTCCGCCTTTGTAATTTGCAATGACTTCCTCTCCAGAAGCCAGTTTAAGAGTGATAAGATCTCCATCTTTGTATTTTTCAAACATATCACTATTATAAACTATCCTAGGAGTTTGTCAATGTATTTCTTCAGTTCCTTGTCCTCGACGTTGGGTGGTATGTGATCGTGGAAGAATATCTGGTAACTGTCCGATCCGTACTTGCCTATGCCGTGTAGGTCACTGGCTTCCCGCTTGTCCCATGTGAGGTACTGTTCGGTCATCCTGCGTATTCTCTTGGATCTCACCTCCCACATGCCCAGTGGTCGCAACATCTCCTGCTGTGTCTTCAATCTGCCACGTAGGTAGGCTTCGGGATTGGGATATCTCGCGAAAAGTTTTGGTAAGATTATCTTGACGTGTTTCCTGTAGGTCAGATTCAGACACATGACAGCCACCATGTGTTTCCATTTCTTGTGTGGTGCTCTCAGTTGTTGTTGCACCATCAGGTGTTCCACCATTGGTCTAGTCATACAACAATTTTATACGGGATTACTTTTTTGTCAACTGCTTGTTGATGAATCGGGCCATGCCGTCGTAGGTCTCCTGGAACACGTTACCGTGCTGTGACCATTCCTTGGGCATCTCCCAACGATCATGGTTCACCACTATCCATCTGGTGTCAGGATCAGAGTATCCCATCAACTTGTGAAACTGATAGATCCAATAACTGGGATCCACTGGTCTCTTGATGTACTTGTATCCCTCAGAACCCGTGTACATGTTGTTGATCCGGTCCTTCTCCAACGGGTGGAGGTCAAAACCTATCATGAATATGGCCTTGGGCTTGAAGGTCAATCCTAACACTCCTGCGTATGGTCCTGTGCCCCAGTGGAAGGGTTCGTCCTGTCTCTTGTCTCCACTGTAGGGTAACTTTGGAAATTCTTTCACGTTGGGCCAATTTGCAAATTGTCCTGCCCAGTCCTGTCTGGTGAGTATCGTCGTTCCTTTACCAACGGCGTTGACGGCCTGTTGACACATGTGCCTGTCTGCACACACCAGGTATTCCGTGACGAAATCCCTGTAGATTGCGTTGCAACCAATTACCGTGCTGAATGATTTTAATGGGGAGATGTCAAAACCTCTCCTGGATTCACCGTTGCCTATTATACTCACATACTTGGTCATAATACTATTTAATCACCCCTTTAGACGCACACAGAAGCCTGCACACTGCTGGTAAAATTGAAGTTGGAATAGTTGTATATATCAGTCATTATCACTGACTAAACGCCATATGACACGATATCTGTCCCACGCTTTCTTGAGTGTGGGGTATCTCCTACGGAGCTCGATGGCTTCCACTCCCACCATTTCTGCTTCCTCATAGACCTGTTCTTCGTCCTGAGCCTTCTGTGACTGTTCCACCAGGACACGGTTGCCATCTGGTAATTGTTGGTACACAGTCTCGCCACCGTCTGGTGATACGAATATTGGTCCTGCTTTAATCTTCTTTTTCTTTTTTGTCATCAGTAGTATTTCCTATGGTCAGCACCAGGATGTGCATGTCTCATTCCGCCTATCTGTTTGCTATCGTTTTTGTGTCTTGGTATGAAGTGTATGTGTGGCCACATTATGGTCTGTCCGGCTGGAATGCCCATGTTCATGCCAATGTTGAAGCCATCTATATTGCTTTTTTTGATTTGCTCATTGCCGTAGTCGTACGCCATGCCGTAGGACCTGCCCACAAAGTGAGAATTATTTTCCTTGGGTATGAAAAGTTTGTGTCCTGGCACACACGGATATCGGTCATTGAATACGAAAGTGAAATCTGATTCCATGATGGGGGTGTCATTGCCCAACCATACACTCTCATCTACACGGTCAACGTGTTCATATTCTTTCTTGTAGATAGGTTTTTCCGATGTCATTGGTTTCTAGTATTCCTATCTTAATATTACTAGAATTTGGTCTGTGTTGCAATCTAATTTTTTCCCAGGTCTTGGTCTTTGGCACAGATGGGTTGTAGTCCCATATGCCCAGTAGATTTACCAGGGCCTTCCTGACTTTTTCAGCACCGCCGTGTTTCCTACATGTGTCGGACCTGCCCACGTGTACGACCTTTGAGTTTATCTTGATCTTGTACACACATGGTAAACGTACCCATTTTGTGGTTGGCGTTTTACTGTGTTGGATTTTGTATTTGTCTATGGTGTAGAGGTCCTGTATGGAATACCATTTCATAGGACTGTCACTATCACGTACACGCCAATGATCCATCCAACGAAACCAAACCAGAAGTCGTCCCAACTCCAGTGTCCTTTGGTCCAAAGGTCCAGTGCTTCTTTTATCACAGTCGCGACCAGTCCCAGGTATATCAGTGGCGCCCAGAATACTGCCAGCAATGTCAAGAACAGCGACCAGAAGAAATGCAGTTGCAGGTCAAATCTGAAGTACCGCATGATGTGTGTGGCCATCTTTATGTAGAGGGCTTTAATATCTGTCATTCCTGATGTCCAACTGTTGGAATATCTGTTGCACTTTCCTGGCCTGGAAGTAGCAGTCATCCAGTGCGTTGTGTAGTCCTGTTCTCTTCTCGTTGGGATCACGTGGTACCAGACTGCCCAGTGTTCTTGAATCTCTGATCTGCCAGAAGTTCCATGGGACGGGCACTTCCATCTGTGCATAAAAATTTTGTAGTATTGCGTAATCAAACAACGGACCCTGGCACCAGAACACGTCCACTCCCACACACCATTTGTTCAACTGCTTGATGAAGTATTTCAGATCGATCCTGTCGTCATCACCCAGTGCTTCTTCCCTGACGTCCTCTGCCTGTCGGCCCCACCATTCAACGGTCTCGTCCATGACGTCCCTGCCCATGGCCACCTGTGAGTCCACGTCTATCCTGTGGTACAGGCCCTGTGACGGTTCCACCCTGGTGTAAGGGTCAAACTTGACCCCACCTATGGTCAGTATGGTTGCGTTGGGTTTTGTGGAGAGCGTCTCCAGATCTATCATTGCGTGTATCATATTCTTATCCCTGCGTATTTGAAAATCTTCTCTGGCACGTTGAAGTCAATGCCCATGTCATGGGCCACCTTGATGAACCGTTCACGCTCATACATCTCGCTGGTAATTTTATTACCTAACATCCAAAACTTGCTCATAGTACAATTATACTACGAAACGATAAGATGTCAACTAGGTGCTTACAGTCCACACCATTTACGGAAATGTTCGGGTAGGAAACCAAGATCGACAGAACGACGTGAGGAGAACTGCTTGAGATAATCTCCCGTGTTGATTCTATCTTTGTCTTCTGGTGTTTTTTTTATCATGTCCAATATAGTGTTGAATTCTGGTAAATTGTGTTTGGCCTGTGTGCTATTGATAAAATCATTCTTTGATCGAGGATCTAACACATTTGGCATCATCCATGCTGTGTCTGAGAGGTAGTTGATCGCTATCTCATGTTTATTAGAATACAAATCATAGAAGTCAGAAAATCCAAGTACTGATAGATTCGAGATCGTTGACATGAATTTGATCTTGTTACCATTTTCCTCGATCATGCTAACTCTATCTTGGAAGTTACTCCAAGTGACCCCGTGCCTTATCAGCTCAAACAATTGGCCGGTTGACTCTGCTGATATGCTGAATCCCACATCCTTGCCTTTGGTCCTTTGTAACATTAGTCGCAATCTCTCGTGGCTGACTCCTAGCCCTGTTACTATAGTAATTTCTTTCCCATGCACATGATCCAGCACTTGATCCAGTTGGTTGTTCAGCAGGGGTTCTCCGCCTAAGATGGTTACCTTATGTAGTCCTGCTGACAGTTTGATCTCCCTCAGCAACAGTTTAAAGAATCTGGATTCTGTCCCACGTGATTTCTGTTTCGCCTTGCTCCACAGTGTGCTCCAGTTGTCTTTTTGCTTGACAGGGACACCATCCAACAAGTAAGCACCGTTCTTTTCTATATCTTTTTGCCACGACGTGCTCCATTCCGGACCGCAATACATACAGGTTAGGTTACAGTCAGTGCTCAAGGAGATAGAGAGAGCTCTCAGTGATGCTTGTGGATCTGATATGAACTTATGATTTTTTTGCATTAACCTTGTACTGGTCAATCCCTGTTCCTCGTACTTGTAACAGCCGTAATGACATGAAGCACAGGATTTATCTTCCAACATCAGTTCGCGATCCGCTATCATGGTGTCGGTGTGGAACAACCTGCCTGGATTCTGCTCCAACCAGTCGAGGTCCACCCTCTCCGGATAGGCCTTACAACAGTTGTACAGCAGTCTGCCCTGCACGTGCACCGAAAGGTCTGTGAACTTGTCCGAGCAGTAGTAATCCATGCTGGTATTTAAGTAGTGTTATCTTGCTGGAAAAATTAGATGTTTGTTTCTGGTAATTCGGGGTTGGTCAGTTGGGGTTCGCCACCCTGGTCTAGATATTCCCTGTACGTTGCCAGTTCCTGGTCTGTCAGGCAATACACCTCGCCTGCCGAGTCGGGGTACGTCTCCTGCATGAAGCCGACTACGGATATCGAGGCCTCGTAACAGGTGTCATAGTCACTGAACCGAGTGTCATCGAACATGGCCGTGCAGACTTCCATGGTCATACATACGATCATCAACATGGTGTAATTCATACAAGTATTTACAGAATAACCGCACCACTTTGAGTTGGTAAATACACACACATTATGGATTTCGTAACATTCATCGCAGAAGTGGGTTTCCCAATAGCAGGTGCCATAGCGGCAGGCGCCTTCGTGTTCATCACATTGAAATTCATACTCGCGAGTGTGACGGGATCTGTGAACAGTCTGAAAGCCATAATTGGTGCACTAGACAACAGGGTGCAGACCATGAACAATGATCTAGTCAAGATAGATGCACTGTTGAGTTACGTATTAAAGATCAGACCAAACGCTGACAGGTTGGCCGCAAACGAGGGCAAGAATGATGCTAGACGCGACTAACGATCTCGTGACAATGATCAAGGATTTTGGCTTCCCTATCGTGGCCGCGATGGGTCTAGGTTACTTCGTTTATTACATTTGGAAGTGGGTGACAGAAGAGATCAAACCCGTGCTGGGCGACGCCTCGAGCACACTGATAAAACTGGTTGATCGTATCCGTATGTTGGATAATGACATGATAAGACTCAACACGAAACTTTCAATGGTGTTGGAGTACAAAGAAGAGATCATAAAGTCCGGGCGTTCAGACGAGTTGGACGAGATACTTGCCAAATATAAAACAAAGTCTGAGAGCTTCGACTCCACAGGCGATACAAAAAAATAATTACTTCGTTGTTGCCTTAAACGTTCCGTCCCAATCCTTGGGTTTGCCCGCTTTTATACGAGCCTTCATGTTGGCGTAGTACTCTGACATGTCCTCATGGAACTCCTTGGCTATAGCCAATCTCTTGAGTGCTTCAGTCCAATCACCAGCGTAGTATGATTCCAGGAACTGCCTGTGGTGTTCTGATTCCTTGGCCACAGTATAGATCTTGACCCCAATGGTTTTACCTTTTACTGCTATGCAGTCCAGTTCGAACACGTCGATGTTGCTCCTGACCTGTTGCGCCGTTTCTGGTCCCAGCACTATCTGAACACCATATGTTTTTGATTGTCCTTCCAGACGTGCCGCGAGATTGACCCCATCACCCAGGCAGGTGTAGTCGAACCGTTGGTCCGATCCCATGTTGCCCACGACCACCTCAGCGGTGTTTATGCCCAGTCCCATTCCGAATGCGGGTACGCCTTCCTTGACCACTTCCTCGTTGAACTGTCTGAGACTTTCCAACATCTTGATGGCGGTGTTCACAGAGTTCTCGGCATGGCTCGTGTCCTTGAGTGGTGCGTTCCAGAACGCCATCTGTGCGTCACCTATGTACTTGTCTATGGTGCCCTTGTTGGCCAGTATCTCCCGCGTCATCGCAGTCATGTACCTGTTCATGATCCGTGTCAGTCCCTGCACGTCCTTACCATAGTGCTCTGATATTGCAGTGAATCCCCTGACGTCCGTGAACATTATTGAAAGCTCACGTGAGTCGCCACCCAACCGCAGTAGGTCAGGGTTCTTCTGCAGTTGCGCCACCATGTCCGGGCTAAGGTACGTGCCGAACTGTTTCTTGATCTGTTGTTTGAGGCTGAACTCCTTGACGAACCTGTTGAACACGGCATGGAATCCTGTGACAGTCGTCACTAGTATGATCCAACTGGCGTCCCAGAGTTGCAGGTGTTTGGCGAAATAGAAGTATGCACCATAGGCCGTTCCTGACCACACAGTCAACAACACAGCACCAACCAACCAGTAGGGTGCGAATCCCGCCAGCAATATTATTATCACTGCCAGCACTCCAGCCGCAACATATTCAAGGAATGTGGCCGTGTCCAACCTCACTATGTTCTCACCATTCAACACGGTCTGTAAACTAACGGCCATCGCTGTGTGACTGTACTGCTCACCGTTGGGTGTTGCTATTATCGTGCTGATGCCTTGGGCGGTGTTCCCTAATATTACAGTCTTGCCTGCCACAGACGTGAAGTCATCTGTGATGCTGATCGTTTCGAACTGCTTGTTCCATCTCAGCCATATCCTTGCGTACTGATCTGTTTTAATTGTTTTGAATTTTGGAACCCTTAATGCTATCACACCACCTTCGCTGGCCTTTACCTGATAACTTGGGTCTCCAACAGCAACTCTTATCACTTCTAGTGCAACGCTTGGATAAACTTCGTCACCCACCCTCATCAGTAACGGCAGTCTCCTTACGACACCATCTATCTCGGGTGTGGTGTTCACTACCCCAACACCATCAACGTTGTCTCCCAGCACGGGTATCGGTCCCAGCATACCCGGCCATTCATACAACCAAGGCAAAGGATCACCTATCTTGGCCACTCCACGTGGCACCGCGTTCTTGTTCGTCTGTGTGGTGCCGGCCTGTGCTATGACAATTCCGTTCTCGACCAGGGCCTCGGCCAGGTCCCAGTCTCCACCCAACCTGTCCTCTTCAGAAAACAAAATAGGCAGTACAATTATTCCTGCACCTGCTTCTCGCAGTCGCCATATCACATCTGCTAGTACAGTTCTTTTCCATGGCCACTGTCCGTATTGTTCTATGGATTGCTCGTCAATCTCCACTATGACCACGTCCTCACTCACAGTTGGTGTATCGTACTGCTGTATGAGGTCAAAACTCTTTAACCTTGCTATCTCTTTCACGAAAGGATCCTTCAGTCCCCACGCCATCAGCACAGCCAGTGTAATGAACGCCAGGGTCCAGTGTGTGAGTATCTTTTTCATGCTAGTTGTTCACGGTGTAGCAACCGGCCACCACCGAACAGTACTGTTTGTCTTTTTCAGTGCTGAGTGGTGACAGCAGTTCTTTCTCTGTGGACTTGGTCTCCAGGGCCACTTTGGTCTCCTCTGGCTCTTCCTGTGCCTGCTCCACGTAGATGTCGTTGGCATTAGCCGACACGCAGAACAACAACGATATCAATAACGCTCTGATCATAATAGCAGTATTTAAATTATGTGCGTGTTTATATAAAGTGCGTATATTTTAGTTCTGGTTTATGGTGGTGGTGCCACAGCCGTTGGCGTTGGTGCAGATCTGCGTCAGCGAGTAGGTCTGGTCCGTTGACCCGGTCTGGTCAAGGTCCAGCGTTGAACTGTAGCCCGACATGTCTATGGTGGCCGCGTGTGAGCCCGAACCGTCCTGGTTGACGTCTATGGTCTGGTTACTGCCCGCCGTGATGTCCAGGAAGTGCTCGCCCGTGCCCTGCTGTATGATGTCCACGTCATTGCTTGACCCGTTGACGTCCAGGAACAGCATCTTGTCGCCGTCGTCCTTCTGGTCCATGTACATGGTGTTGCTGTTGCCCGCTACATCAATCTCCATGTAGTGCCCGTTGCTTCCAACCCCGCCGTCGTTCTCCTGCAGTATGCCCAGGGTGTTGTAGTTGCCCACCACGTTGGTGCTACTGCGGTGTCCGCCCACGTCATCCACGTTGTCACCCTGCCTCACAGTGATCGAGTTGTTGGTGCCGTTGATGTCCAACAGAGTCACGTTGTCGTCACTGAACGAGCCAGCGTTGTTGCCCTGTGTGATGCTGACCGTGTTGTCATCGCCCGTGATCGTGGCATCTGTTAAACTTGAACTGGTTGATCCTGTGCCCGCTATCAGTTGGTCGTTGTCGTACTGCACGATGTCTAGATCGAGATTGTTGCCTGACTGTGTGATATAGATTTGATTGCCGTTGGGCGAGATGTTCCTCGAGTCTGTTCTTGATTGCAGTTGTGCGGCAGTGGGTGCTGATGAGTATGTGGGTGTAGAACTTGCCATTGTGCCATTCTCACCGTAATACATCACATCATCGACATATTCAAATGTAGCATCACTATCATAACTTGATTGAAACTGATTGATGTCAAAGGTCACTGTCACAGATCCCGTGTAGCCTGACGGTAAATCATCACTACGCCACATCATCCAAATGATTGCTCCACCACCAGTCTTTGCCAACCATAAACCATCAGACGTTGAAGCAATACTTGATCCATAGATGTATTGTCCACCATCATCGGCATCACTGACTGATGTGTTGACTGTGTTGTTTGAGGTATTGTATTGTGTTCCACCATACACATCCGAACTTAGATCCAATGTGCCACCAAACTTGTTTTCAATGAGGCTCACAATGTTTGAGTTTCTGGTGGGGAAGCTTGAATTCTCACCCACAATTATCAGATGCCCACCGTTCTTGACATAGGTGTCATAGTTGCCACGACAGGTCGATCCGCAGTTGTTGTTGTATAGTTGGTCGATCACCACATCATAGTTTGCCAGGGTTGATGCTGAATCAGTCGTGGTGGATGTTGAGCCTGTCACTGTGTGGCCTTGACCTTCAAGTCCTGACTTGGTGTCAGTGTAGGCATAGTTATTGTGATAGATTAGGATATCCAAGGCCTTGGCCGGCGTGGCCGCCATCCACACCATGATGGCGAACAGCCAGTATGTGATTATGTACAAAAGCCTCTCGAACATGTTAATTCTGTTGGTTTATGGTTATGTTGTTGTTGATGGATCCCCCATCTGGGTTGATCTCGAATCCTATTATCTCGTTGCCGTTCTGGTTGTGGTCTATGCTGTAGTTGTAGCCCTGTTGCAGTTCCATCCTCACATAGTTGCCTGACGCACCCTCCCTGATGTAGATCCATCTGGGATCCTGGTTCAGTATGGTCACACCTGTCGTGGCGTCGAAGCCCAGTTTGGGATTGGTCTGTTTTCTATCTAGATCTGTTTTGGCCTGTCTCACAAGGTTGTCCATGCTTTGGTCCAGTGCGTCGAACAGGAAGTCCCCAGCCAGTGGGTCGAAGTCTAGGTCCGTCTGCCAGCGATCCGCCTCGCCCTCGGCCAGGTAGTCGGTGTTGAGTTCCTCGAACACGAGCAGATCAAGGTCCAGTATGTTGGCCACGGCCTTGATCGCTTCTCGGTTCTTCTCGTCATCTATCTGCTTTGGAGGGGTGATGATGAGTAAGTTGTTTATGAAGCTCTCGTCCAGTTTGAGCAGGAGAGGCTTCAGGGGCGTCGACTTGGCGGTGTCCACAACCGTGGCCTGGAACGCCTGGTTCATTATGACGGTGCCCACGTCTGACTCCACCTCGATCTCTCCCACCACGCACACACGCTCATTGGCTATGATGGTGCAACTGGGCAGGAGTATTATGGTGGATGATCCTATCTCGTTCACGGTCATTGAGAAGTCCGTGCCCCTGACCGCTATGGTGGCCGTGGGGGTTGAAATTTTTATGTTCTGTCTCGAGTTCTTGGCTATCTGTCCTGATGCGTACCTCACGGTTCCTATGCTGGCCTTGAGGCTCAGTGCGCCGGTCTGCGAATTGGGATCATACACGAACTCGTCTATGACCAGTTTGGAGTTCTCTGTGACGTCCACCCTGGTGTCGTCCAGGAACACTATAGAGGTCCTGCCCTGCTGGGTCTTCACCGTGTCGTAGCTCTCAATCTCGAGGCCTGTAGTGGAGGTGAGCGTGTCCCCTGACTGTCGCTCGACCACGGTGTCACCAATCTGTTGCTCAACGTCTCCGATCCGTGCGGATGCGGTGGTTGAAACAAGGCACCAGAATACTATGAATGTCAGCCAACGCATGTTAGTCTGACTGTGTTATGTCTATGGCCGCGTTGTCGCCTGATGTGGTTACGTCGATCTTGTTGTCGTAGATACCTGACTGACTCATGTTGATCACCGCACCATCCCCCGTGTGGCTGTGCACCAGTGAATGACCGTTGGTGTCTCCATCGCCCGACTGTGTGTATGTGCTGGTGTTACCTGCTGAACCCAGTGAGTTTGTGATGTCGATGTCCGCATCCGCCGCCGCCGCATTCACTGTCAATGTGAAAGTTTCCGCCGCCGCCGATGTGATGTCGATCGTGCCCACGTAGTCCGAAGCATCTGCTGTGCTACCCAAGTCCACTGTTATATCTGCTGAATCGCCTGTTACGTCTATGCTCATGGATACTGTGTCACAATTACTTGCGGCACAATCCAAATCCACGGTGTTCAATCCACCCGTTAGGTTGATGTTACCTGTGTAGGTCGAACCGTTGATGATTGCTTCTATCACGTTGCTGTCACCCACTTGGCTGATCGAGAACGTCATGGTGCTACCTGTCAAACTCATTGCCGTTGTGGAATTACCTGCCACGTTGTTTTGTCCGTCCTGTGTGATGTCTAGGTCTAGGTTGTCTCCCGACTGCGTCACGTAGATGTCATTGGCCATCACTGGCAACGACATCATGATCCACAGCAGGATTGATTTAATCGTTGTCTTCATCTTCGCTCTTCTCCTCGTGTATTGTTGTCTCGACAGGTTGCTTGAACTTCCAAAGGCCCTGTCGCTCGCCCTTGGTTATCATCTCCACTACTGAAGATTCTATTGCGGCTCTCACCGCGTAATTCACTGGCTCATTCAGGGAGTTGCCGATCTCCGCCTCCTGGCTCACCGTGCCAAGGTCCACGAACCTGAACAGGTCCGCACTGGTCCTGTAACTGGCTATCCTCTTCTCCACGGCCACGCTCAACAAGACCTCGCCGGTCTGCACCGACACTATCCTCATGGCCACCGTGACCTGGTCCACCCTGTACTGCTTGGTTATGCCTATGCCCAGGTACCTGGCCCCAGCACCACCGGTCTCGATGTTGCTGTCATAACCGACCACGCCGCCCTCGATGATCAGGCCCGCGAACAGCATGGGTTTCAGGCTGGGTTGCTTGTCTCCGTCGTACACCTCACGTGTTGACCTTATCAACTGTCGCTCTTTCACTAAATTCTCTAGTCCTATACGTTCCACCACCCGGAACCAATTGCCGCCACTGGCACGTTTCAGTGCGTCAATGACCCACACCTCTGAACCCTGTGACACCGCACTGCTCAACTGTGAGAAGTTGGCGTTGGGCTTCCTCTGACCGGTCTTGTCAGCGAAACTGTACACGGCGATGGTTATGATGGGGCCGTCCAACGCCGGCAGGTGCTTGAGCTGGCGCTCCATGTGTGATCCCGCAACCACGGGGTCATCCCACTTGACGTTCTTGATCGTTGGCGCACATCCGCTTAAAACCATCGCCATCACTGCAGTGATGGTCATGTAAAAAATTTTCTTCATCTAGAATCCAAACCCTGTCAGTGGTACCGTTATGTCCGTGATCGACCCGTCCGTCTCTGTGACCGTGATGGATATGGTGTCCGCTGACACGTCCTTGACCCAGTATATGGTGGCGCCCTCTATGGATGCCGTGCCCGATGACGATCCATCCGCTGTGAACATGTTGTCCACCAACTGTTTGGAGAGCTGTGCGTAGATCCTGCTTTCCACGTTGTTGACGAACTTGTTGAGCGTGGTCTGTTCCAGCTCTCTGGCCAGTTTGGCCGCGGCCGCCTCCCGCTTCTCTTGAATCTCTTTCTCCCTCTGGTACCTCAGTTGCTCCATGGCCAGCACGTGGTTGCTGTAGCCGTTGCCGGAGAACGAGGGATTCTTGAACCCGTGCATCAGCTCGCTGGCCTCCACGGCCGTACCGATTATTATGAATATCAACAGTTTCTTGATCATACGCTCACCGACCCCTCCAGGTCATTGTAGTTGTATTTAATTGAATTACCAAATGATAGATCTGACACTATTATGATCAACTTAACAGCACACTTAACTCCCCGGAATGTGGTTCTAAATACCTGCAGATCATGAAAGAGCTCATCACTTCCCTATTGATATGGCTGGGTGCCAACAGTGACTTCAACGTCAACATGGACGTTCCCGTGGTCATGTTCCTGCCACAGGAACGGATGGAACAGATCTACTACAAGGAACAGGAGAAGCACGGTGACCTACACGCATTCTACGACACGGATCATGACACCATAGTGTTGCCAGACACCTGGGACAGGCGAGAGCCATGGGATCTCAGCGTGTTGCTACACGAGATCATACACTACGTGCAGGACCAGAATGAGATCCAGTTCAACTGCACACGGGAGATGGAAGGTCCCACATATCCACTACAGCAGAAGTACCTCCTGGAGGTTCATGAATTTGATTGGGATTATGACAGGCTGTGGCACCACATGATCAGCACCTGTGGCGGCCTGTACTAGTCCTTGAAAACTTTTGCTGTGATCTCTTGGGTCTTGAGCTTGATGGCCTGGGAAACGCAGTCCTCCCATATGTCCTCGGGCCGGTCATCATCCAGCTGTCCGAACACCATCTTCTCGTCGTAGTCCATGACCAGCCAACTCATGGCAGGGTTCCTGGGGTGTTCTATCTCCTCCTCCAGCTGTCCGGCGCTCCAGTTGGCCATGCCCAGCGTTATCATCATGTTCTTGGGTCCTTTGCCCCGGGCT
>Ga0206131_10003018_pt1 | contig 19744 bp, 15 predicted proteins | sample Helgoland_Spring_FD_148636 | JGI IMG/M metagenome (GOLD analysis project Ga0206131, IMG submission 148636) | Pelagic subsurface seawater microbial communities from Kabeltonne, Helgoland, North Sea - Helgoland_Spring_Bloom_20160517_1 | ecosystem: Environmental > Aquatic > Marine > Epipelagic ...
GACCATCTGGGGAAGTGGCACGCCCAAACGTGAATTTCTCTATGTCGAAGACCTAGCCGATGCTTGTTTTCACTTGCTCGCATTAGACAACCCACCCGACTGGGTAAACGTCGGCTATGGCGACGATATCACCATCATGGAGCTAGCTCAAGCTGTGGCCAGAGCAGTAGGATTTAAAGGCTCCATTGATACAGACCCATCCAAACCCGACGGCACACCCCGTAAGCTGATGGATAACAGCATCCTCCGTTCACTTGAGTGGAAGCCAAGCGTCAACCTTGAACAGGGGCTGTTGAGTGCATATGACTGCTTCCTGAGTGCGGAAGAAGCTGGCTCATTACGAGCCAAGTAGTAGAAAAACCATGCTATGAAACGTATCTTTGTCTCTGGGTGTTACGATATAATCCATGCTGGGCACCTTCAGTTTTTTGAAGAAGCTCGAGCTTTGGGTGATCACCTTACTGTGAGCTTTGCTTCGGAAGATGTTCTTTGGCATCACAAACAACGGAGATCCTCCATACCTGATGAACACAAAAAAGCAGTGCTTGAAGCACTGCGCATGGTCGATGAGGTAGTCATTGGTGTTGATCACGATCTGGGACTTGATTTTAAAAACTACTTTCTCGAGGCCAAACCTGACGTTCTGGTTGTTACCGAAGATGATCAGTATGAGGTTATCAAAAAGGAATTATGTAACCAAGTTGGAGCCACCTATCAAGTGCTCGCAAAAACACCGCCCAAGTTTGATCCTGTATCCACCTCGGGGATTGTAAAGTGGGTGAAAGCTCCGACCGAGGCTCCACTGCGGGTCGATTTTGCAGGAGGCTGGCTCGACGTGCCTCGCCATGCTCGCAAAGGAACTCATATCGTTAACTGCGCTATTTCCCCCCTAGTTAGTCTGCGTCAGTGGGATTATGAAAAGCGATCAGGTCTCGGCGGCAGCGGTGCCTGGGCCCTCTTAAACGGCGAGGATGGTATTGATTCCGAACTCAACCTTGGAGTTGGTTGGCAGGATCCCGCAGTCATCCGTGAGACCGGCCTCTGTGTCTGGCGAAGCGGTCAGCGTCCTGTCCTCGACTTCAAACGTAATGGGGACATGCTCGTTGGTAAAATGGCAATCCTGTGGACGGGCTCTGAACACGACACACCGGGATTTGCCGATGATGACCGGGACTACGTCAAAATTGAACAGTCAGGCAAACTTGCCCGTGAAGGGGTCATTCAGGAAGATATGCAACAACTTGCAGCAGGTGTGCGCCTCTACCATGAATCTCAACTTGAGGAAAAAATGCAACCACTGCCAGAAATAGATGGTGCCTTAGCCTGCAAATACTGCGGCGGTGGCCACGGTGGTTATGCACTCTATCTGTTTGAATCTAACGAGCAAAGAGATGCCGCAGTGGCCAGGTATGAAGCGATGCGAGCTATCGAACCTTACTGCATCTGAAACCGGCCGCATTACACCCTATGTCAGAACACAAGACTGTAACAATACCTGACGTCAAGGCGATCAGTGTGATAGGATTGCCAGTAGCGGTTACAACCTATCAGAAGGCAATCGATTGGATTAAAGTCGCAGCCCGAAGCGGCGACAGGGCTTACGCAGTCGAAGCTGCCAATACCCACGTTGCCGCCCTTGCCCGGCATGAGAAATCATTCGGTGAGGCAATGGCCAAATTCGACCTGATAACCCCTGACGGTATGCCGCTCGTTTGGTCGGTGAATCGGCAGCTAGAGGAAAAAGAAAAACTGACCGACCGCGTCTATGGTCCGACCCTGATGCTGAAAACCATCGAGTCCACTCAGGGTGAAACCGCACTCAAACATTTCCTTTTCGGCGGCAAACAAAGCACCTTGGACAAACTCCAGGAACGCTTCGCCAAAGACCACCCGGACTCAGTGATTGCTGGCGCATACTCCCCGCCATTTGGCGATTGGCCCGAGGACGAGTTCGATCGCATTTGTAAAAAAATCCGTGAGTCTGGGGCTAACCTCGTCTGGGTAGGCTTGGGCTGTCCCAAGCAAGAACGCTGGATCGCCAAACACAAAGACCAACTCCCCCCTGCCGTCTACTTCGGCATTGGCGCCGCATTCGCTTTCCACGCCGGCGAAGTCAAACAAGCTCCCGCCTGGGTTCAAAAATACGGCATCGAGTGGTTCTACCGCCTTTGCAAAGAACCACGGAGATTATTCAAACGATACTTCACCTATAATACGTTGTTTCTCTACCACTACATAAAGGGGAAATGAGAAATCTGCGGGTCTTCTCGAAAGAAGGCGTAAAACCTCATCATAAATTTACCTAACAAAAAATAGAATACATGAATACACTTGAAAAAATTCAGAACAAAGAAGCCGTGATCGGTATAGTAGGCCTAGGGTATGTAGGCCTTCCTCTTGTCCTTGGATATACAGCCAAAGGCTACAAAGTTATAGGATTCGACGTAGATCAATCGAAAATCGACAGTCTTGAAGCCGGTAAAAGCTACATCGACCATATCCCTTCTGAGCCGATTAAAACAGCTATAGAAGAACGACTTTTTGAGGTTACCACTGACTTTGCAAGAATCACTGAGGTTGAAGCTATCATCATGTGTGTGCCTACACCACTTGATGAGCATTATGAGCCTGATCTGAGCTATGTCATTAATACAGTAGATTCCGTAGCGCCTCATATGAGAACGGGACAGATTATATCATTGGAGAGTACAACCTATCCGGGAACTACAGAGGAGGAGATACGTCCACGAATCGAAGCCCAAGGGTTGGAAATTGGTAAGGATGTATTTTTGGTGTATTCCCCTGAACGGGAAGACCCAGGAAATCCGGAGTTTTCTAGCATGAATATACCTAAAGTAGTTGGAGGAAGTACAGCTGCATGTGCGGAGCACGGCCTTGCAGTCTATAGTGCTGCGGTAGAAACGGTTATACCTGTTTCTTCTACTCAGGTTGCAGAGTTTACGAAGCTACTTGAGAACATCTACCGCTCAGTTAACATTGGGCTTGTTAATGAACTCAAAATCGCGGCTGACAAGATGGGCATTGATATTTGGGATGTTATTGACGCTGCTGCTACAAAACCATTCGGATTTAAAGCCTTTTATCCTGGCCCCGGTCTGGGTGGTCACTGCATTCCTATAGATCCTTTTTATCTAACATGGAAAGCCCGTGAGTATGGAATTCATACTCGCTTTATCGAGCTTGCAGGAGAAATCAACCGAGGCATGCCTCAATACGTAGTAACTCGTACATCTGAGGCCCTGAACACGGTGAAGAAGCCCCTTAACGGAAGCAAGATACTAATTATGGGTCTCGCATACAAGGCGGATGTAGATGATATGCGAGAGTCTCCTACATTCGAACTGTTTGATCTGTTCAAGGAACTTGGAGCCGAGGTGGATTACTATGATCCGCACATTCCCGAGATTACCCCAACGAGAGAGCATTCTGCATGGACCGGCAAAAAAAGCGTTTCGTGGGAAGAATCCACTGTAAGTGTTTATGATGCCATCGTAATTTCAACTCACCACCAAGCATTTGATCTCAAGCAGTTGTCGGAGTGGGGACAACTCATTATTGACACACGAAATGCTATGAAAGGCGTGGATATTGCCGAAGGCAAAGTGGTAAAAGCATAACAGTGAATCAAGGTGAGCGGAATCTCACGGAGTCAAACGGGTATAAAACAAGAGACATCATGAAAATTGGAGTAATAGGCGCTGGGAACTGGGGAAAAAATATTGTTAACAACCTGAGTGACCTTGGTGTTTTGTCTGGTATAGCTGATGAAGTCGAGGAGAACCGGCTTCGAGCAGCAGAAGCCTGTCCAGGCCTAGACACCTTTGAAAACCATGGTGATTTGCTTGATGCCGGGTATGACGCAGTGGCCATAGCCACCCCAGCACATACACATTTTGACATTGCAAAACAGGCGATATTGAAAGGTCTTGATGTATTTGTTGAGAAGCCCATGACTCTCGGAGCTAAAGATGCTGAGGAGCTGTGTAGTATTGCTCAATCTGAAGGTAGAATCCTTATGGTTGGTCATTTACTACTATATCAGCCCGCAATCAGCTATATCAAGGAGGCTCTTGTAAGGGGTGACATAGGAAATGTGTTCACCATGCATCAGCGCAGATCAAAGCTCGGAAGAGCACGTGCCGTTGAGAACACACTGTGGAGTTTTGGGGTTCATGATGTAGCAGTGCTACTGTATCTTTCTGGTCAATCTCCGTGTGGGGTCAACGTAGCGGGGCACTGTGGCCTTCAGCCAAACGTTGAAGATGATACATATCTACATCTTAGCTTTCCTGACGGCTCAATGGCCCATTTGCACAACTCATGGCTATGGCCTAGAGTGGAAAGAGGTTTGATCATTGTTGGAGAAAAAGGGATGTTGGTTTATGACGAAGTTGCCCAAACTGTTAGTTTGGCAAAGAAAACAATCGATGCTGACTTGCAGAACGTAGACAACGGAGAAGAGGTTGTTTTCGAAGGTAGCGGGCAGCCACTCAAAATCGAACTTGAGCACTTTATTGATTCATGCCGGACTAGAACAACTCCCAAGTCATCTGGTCAGAACGGACTGGATGTGGTGTGCGTTTTGGAACAGGCAGAGAACATACTCAGGCCAACATCATAGTATTGGATTATAATGGCTGATTACTTTAAACACGACAGTGCTTATATTGATGCAGGTGTAAGTATTGGCACTGGCACCAAAGTGTGGCATTTTGCCCACATATGCAGCGGAGCAAAAATTGGCAAAAACTGCATCTTTGGTCAAAACACGATGGTAGCCAATGACGTAGTCATCGGTTCCAATGTGAAAGTGCAGAATAACGTGGCAATCTATACAGGCACGACTGTGGAAGATGATGTGTTCCTAGGGCCTTCTTGTGTTCTAACGAATGTCACCAACCCAAGATCTCAGGTTAAAAGGCACAGTCTATACGAAGAAACTCTCATACGTCGTGGAGCCACCGTTGGCGCCAACGCGACAATTGTATGTGGCATCACTTTGGGCCGTTACTGTTTCATCGCAGCGGGGGCAGTAGTCGCCAAAGACGTGCCAGACTACGCTTTCATGGTAGGAGTTCCTGGTCGTCAGCATGGCTGGATGAGTAGGCACGGGCACATACTGAAAAACCCGGATGCTGATGGCATTTATACGTGCCCTGAGAGTAATTTTCGTTATCAATCAATCGAGGGTGATCAGCTTCGCTGCCTCGACTTGGATGAAGAGTTGCCATTACCTGACGAACTAACCGAAGGGACAATATACTACGACGATCTCAAATAATAACAAACAACACAACAGATAACATTATGGACTTTATCGATTTAAAATCTCAGCAAGCTCTCATTAGAGAGAAATTAGACGCACGTATTAAAACTGTGTTAGACCATGGCCGTTATATAATGGGTCCTGAAGTTACTGAGTTGGAAGAACGGTTGGCCGACTACGTCGGTGTCAAGCATGTTGTCGGGGCGTCATCTGGAACGGATACGCTCCTCATTGCGCTTATGGCACTGGGAATAGGGCCGGGAGATGAGGTGATAACTGTGCCTTATACTTGGATTTCCACGGCTGAAATGATCGCTCTACTCGGAGCAAAACCTGTGTTTGTAGACATTGATGAAACAACTTGGAATATGGATCCTTTAAAGGTTGAAGCTGCAATAACTGAGAATACCAAGGCGATCATGCCTGTTGGTATTTACGGACAAACCGCAGACATGACAGCAATCAATGAGATTGCAGCCCGTCATGGTAACCTTCCTGTCATAGAAGATGCGGCCCAGTCATTTGGAGCTACGCATTATGGAAAAAAATCCTGTTCACTTTCGACGATCGGAAGCACCTCGTTTTTCCCTTCAAAACCACTGGGCGGATATGGCGATGGTGGAGCACTATTTACTGACGATGATGACCTCGCTGTAGCCATGCGCCAGATCCGGTCGCACGGTCAAGCGAAGAAACACCACCACCCTATCTTGGGATTGAATGGCCGGTTAGATACTATACAGGCAGCCGTCGTTCTGACCAAGCTTGAGATCTTTGACGATGAAATCGAAAAAAGGCAAGAAGTGGCTGCCACTTACAACCAAGTCATTTCTCAAAAAACCGACAAAGTAGTATTACCTAAAGTAGCCGAGGGCAATACTTCCGTATATGCGCAATATACGGTTCTCACAGAAGACCCCGAGGCAGTGCAAGCCACCTTGTCCCAATCAAATGTGCCATCGGTTAGTTATTACGCTGTCCCGCTGCACCTTCAGCCGGTCTTTGCTGATCTTGGGCATCAACCTGGTGATTTCCCAGTGACAGAAAAAGTTTCATCTCAGTGTCTCAGCTTGCCGATGAATCCATATCTCTCCGACGAGGAGGTTGGGCAGGTATGTGAAGCTTTTGATGGGGTATAAATGTTGCCGAACCCCTTACAGCGAGGCAATTTCAAGGGTAACTACTAATGCGTGTATTGCTATTAAGCCATTCTGGTGGAACAGGAGGGGCAACTCGAAGCTTGCAGGCGGTAGCTGCCGATTTGCAGTCTGCGGGATGTGAGATTCGCATCTTGGCTCCTGATGGGAACATGCATGAGGAGTGGCAAAGTGGTGGGATAAATGTCACCACATGGAAGCCTCCATATTGTCCGTGGTTTCTGGGGCCGGTATATAGCTCTGGAGTTGTGCGGTTCCATCCTATCCTCGTTGCGTTGATGGTAACACTACCGCTTCGTATGTGGTCATCGCTGAAAATACTCAAAGAGGTCCTTAGCAAGGATAGCTATGACTGCATACATATCAATTCGTTGACCTTGTTCCCACTTGCGTGGGTTTTACCGAGGGTATTACGGCTTCAACAGCAAAAACCCAGGGTGATATGGCATTTGCGAGAATTACTTAACCCATCCCTGATATCACCGGTTCGCCGGATGATCGTTAAGATGATTGGAGGCTGTTCTGATCGAATCATTGCCATCACGGAAAATGAGGCTGAAGCATTTGCGCATTACTCCTATACCGAGGTTATTTATAATACGATCCCCACTCGATGGAGCATGAGTTCGGATGAGGATGAGAAAAATCAGGTTAAGGCAGAGGAGGTTAAAGTGGTGATGGCATCAGCCCTGTCAGCAGGCAAGGGTCTCAAGGAATACTTGGATGTTGCAAAAAAGATCAATAAAAACCACCCAAACGTTCACTTTGATTTGCTAACACCTCGGCCGATCGATAATTTTGTATCGAAGTTTCCTGTGAACAAGGGGACGGAGGATTGTGTAAATCAAATGTTGAAGGGGATGGAGATGCTGCAGTTTTGTGATGGCATTACATGGAAATTTGGATGTGCTATCACCCCGTCCCTTTACAGGGGGTATAGTATATATGTAAGACCCGATAGAGCTGCCTGCCCTTGGGGACGAGATATTATCGAAGCCATGTGGATGGGAATGCCCGTTATAGCTACAGGAAGCTATGATGGTTTTGTAGTAGATGGCGAAACTGGATTTCTGATTCCCGCTGAAGACCAAGAGGCTTTGGAGGAAAAAATAAAGATGTTAGTTGTGAATGCTGAGTTGCGCCAGCGTATGAGTATTGCTTCTTACGAAAGAGCTAGAACACTATTTGCACCTGAAGTTCACGCTGAGAAAATCAAAGCTGCCTTTGGGCTCTCAGCTTAAGTAACTCACTGGATACAAACTCACAGCGTAATGCTTCAGAGTGTATTTAAACGTTTAAAGTCGTCGCCATCGTTCTGGCAGACGATGGCAAATTACACCGAGAGAATATGGGGATTTGCCTATAGCCTTATTCTCGCACGTATTATCCTGCCTGAGTATTTTGGTGTCTTTGCCTTTGGCACAGGCATTGCACAGTTGGCCTCGATTCTAACGCGTTGGGAGGTTGGCAATTTAGTAAGATCTGATGTTTACTATCAGGAGGAGGGTTTTGACTCAGTTTGGACACTAACAAAAATCCTCCTGTTGGCCGAGATTCTTGTAATCATAGTTGTTGCGTCTGCATGCGCATTTTTCGGTATGCAGCAAGGTGTGTGGATAACAATCCTAGTCAGCGGATTCGCAAATGCCATAGACAAGCTGCCGGTATTGTTGCGCAGCGATCTTGAAGGACGCTCAATATTCAAACATAACCTAACAGTAAAGGTATTGCTCCCGCCTTGCGCGGCTTTAATAACGATCCCTATGGCATTGATGGGATTCGGTCTTTGGGCATTGCTTGCCTCGGCTTGGATAGGGGTTGCCATCAACTGGTTTGTATTTCGTAGAGCAAACCGCCGTGTGTTGTCGAAAGGTAAGTTTACATTCACTTTATTGCAAAAAGTTATCAAACCCAGTTTCTGGCAGTGGGTAAATTACATAACCTACATCGTTATTACCCGGGCAGACAAAGTCACTGTAGGTGCTGTTCAGTCGGCTAAGGATGTAGCTTACTATAACCGCTCGTTTAACTATGCCCCGCTCTCATTTATTGGACTAGGGGCAATTGCGGGAGTGCCAGCCATAGTCGCATTTAGAGATCTTGAGGACCCGCGTGAGAAGTGGAAGATTTTTTTCCAGAGGGCGAGTTTGCTCGTTATCGCGGGGATCGTTAATGGCATACTCTGGATTTTTTGGGGAGAAGAGCTGGTACTTTTGCTGTTTGGAGAGAATTGGAAAGCTGCTGTACCTTACTTTAAAGTCTTTGCATTTTTTGGTTCTGTTCAAGGCTTGTATTATCTCGCCGGTGCCATTATGCAGGGGAGCAAAAAATACAAACAGCAAGGATTGATTACGGGTGCCTCCATCGTGGTAGCTGGAGTGAGCTTTCTCTTTATTCCACTGTCTGGTATGATGATCGCCGTTGTCTTACAGTCCACCATGCTGCTAGCGGCAGCAGGGATGATCATATATCTACTGCGCGAAACACGTAACTAAAGCTAATGAATTCAAAAATTATTACTATCGCCGCCCTTTTTGTAGGATTGCTAATCGCCATGAGCCTAGCGGTTCAAGTTGGGCAGGGTGAATTCAAGACAGTCTACATCGTTACATTACTGATCGTATCGATACCTGTTGTGCTTATACTAGGATTGCGGAGCTGGTATGCGCTACCCTTTGCTATGCTGGCCAGTTTGCCCGCTATCCCTCTGTTTGCTGGTAGGAGTCTTCAATTGTCAGAGTTTGTCATAGCACTAATATTGGCGATGGTGTTTGCAGGAACACTGAATGGCAAAATTAAACTGCAGATGAATATCCGAATGTGGCTTCCTCTGGTGATTTTTGTTATTTGGATGATCGTAGTGGCCATTGCCAATGGTGGTGGCTTGGCAATTCTTGGAGCCTCTCAGATTGGTGGAAGACGGTATATTACAGTCATTGCCGCTCTGATTGGTATGGTTGTGATAAGTCAAATCAACATTCAAGAAAAGGAGGCACGCCGAGTAGTTTGGATTATCTTCATTGCGCTTGCTTTGACGGGAGCCTACAACTGCGTGACGGCCTATATAGGTATTTCTAACATGGCCGCAGGTGTTTACACTAACGACTTCTATAGTTGGCACCAAGGGTTGTCGTTGGTTGCCATGGGAGGTGTCTTGGCATTATTTGCGCGAGTGAGTCCTAAACGTGTCATTTTAAAGCCACAGTATGCCCTGATCTATATACTGCTTCTGTCGCTTGCTGCGTTCTCAGGAAAACGAATGGGGTTTGCACCATGTTGTATTATTCCTATTGTCGCCTGTTTCTGGCATCGACAGGGAGCATTGGCGGTAGTGGCCGCAATGGGGGGCTCGCTACTACTTATAGGTGTTGTCATCATTCAAAATACTACTGGGGCTGTGCCGAAGGGTTTACAGCGGACCTTGCAATTTTTGCCAGCTGATTGGCACTGGGAAGTGGAGCGATCTGCGGTGTATAGCTTTCGAGAAACGCTCAACAGATTGGCTTTGGAAAGAATAAGGGAAAACCCAATTCTTGGTGAGGGGATTGTGATGAATTTTAAGGATCACATGATCATGGAGGATCACAGTTACGTTGCACAAATCATGGATCCTGATGATGATCCACAGGCATACCCACACGCTGCGGCAAAAAACTGGCATAGTACATGGATCGGTCTCGCTGCAATTTTGGGTATTCCAGGGTCTCTTATATGGATTGTGGTTCAGATCTCGACATTGTTCAGGAGTTGGAGAGTAGGACATAAGCTGCCTCCTGGAAGCTGGGCTTCATCACTCGCGGCAATGGTATTCTTGGGTATGTTTTTGGCTGTATTGAGGTCGTGGTCGAGTGGCGATATGGCACAGATAGCGCTAGAGGGTGGTCTATTTATAGGTTTGCTCTGTGCCCTCCAAAATGGTGAGTCTCAACGACTACTAGAAGCGCAGCAACAAAACGTCGCTCAAGTTCAAAATACAACGAATACGCTATACAATGATCAATAAAGTTCAAATCAGGAGAAATCTGGTCGAAGTCGCTTACAAATTTGGCTTCGGCAAAGGAGGTTTTCGCAATGCCGAGCAGCTTGCAAAACGAACAGCCGAGGCCATTGCCCAAGGTAAACCACTATCCATTGGTCGGCTAGGAATTAATGAGATTAACGGAGCAATCATGTTCAGCGAGGACAGTCACCCGTGGTGGGTTACGTATGAACCTGAAAACATTCCGCGAAACCTCAATGTGAATGTTGGTCTGTACCCGTGGGATGATGATTTTTACCGTCAGTGGTCAAAAGCCTACTTGGAAGTGAACCGAAAGTGTGATTTTTTTGCAGTTTATCTGAATGTCAATGAACTCTATTACTTCAGAAGATACCTAAAGTCTGGATTCGAAATGTCACGATCTTGGCTCATCCACCCTATGTTGCAGGGAATGAATTGGATGACTGCATGCGAGGGTAAGAGAATACTTGTTGTTTCCCCAAATATTGGCACTGTTGAGAAACAGTTATCCCAAAAAAAAGAGATATGGAGCAAAACCGAGTTTGATCTACCTGATGCCGAGTACCTTTATATCAAGCCTCCATTTTCACCTACCATTGATCCCGGGAATAAAACCGAATCATGGTTTGATGAACTAGAGCGCATGCAAGCGGAAATGGATGCCATGGATTTTGACGTCGCTCTGATAGCAGCTGGTGGGTACGCTAATTTTCTAACTGCACACGCTAAGAAGAAAGGTAAAGTAGGCTTGAACATGGGTGGGGCTCTCGATCCCCTATTTGGAATCAAAACAAAACGTTATATTGGTGGCAATAACGCCATGCCAGAAAGTCTGATGAACGAGCACTGGGTAACACCTTCTGACAAAGATAAACCAGAAGGGGCTTCTAGGATAGAGGGTGGTTGTTATTGGTAACGAGTTTTGAAGTCATGGATTAGTTAAATCGAGACGTAGATATGCAAGTTTGTCTTACGCGGTTTGTGGACTCCGACAATTCTTCTTGTCTGCTTGTATGAATTTGTTCTTACTCGTTGAGTTCGTTATCTCCTTGGAAGTAAAAACACAACTTTGAAGATGACAATCAGCAGGTTGGTTGTAAGCCGCAGCTTATAGAGTATAGCAGTAAAGAGATTGAAGCATGACTATTTATCCCATTGTAATTATCCAATTATTGCTACTCACCTACGGGTGGGGGCTTGTGGATGTGAATCAAAACGGGACAAGTGATGTTTGGGAAAAAAAGTATGGTGTCGGGGCTGTAGACATGTATGCCGATCCTGATAATGACGGTGTTGATACAGTTGACGAAAGCTTATCCGGAACAGACCCGTTTGATGGTAACTCCGTCTTAAGCGTCCAAATTGGGCCTCTTTATGTGAATGCCATGCTTTTGGAATGGCAAACTAAGCAAGGAGTGAAGTACCGGATTCAAGAATCTGAGTCGTTGTTTGGAGGGTGGACAGACCTGGGAGATGCAGTAATAGGAAATGGAAACTCAATCAGTCTGGTCGTAGATAAAACCTCTGATAGACAGAATTATTATAGAATACAGATAATTGGATCAAATCGATTTTTGGACCTCCCGGTTGGTGTTGCAATGGGAGGTGCGCCGCCTGATTTTGATGAGGACGGGATTAATGATTTGGTAGAAATTAGAGCTGGCATTAATCCACTGAGTAATATGTCATCACTACCCGTTTTATCGGTTGCAAGTGGTTCAGGACGACAGGTGATATGGAACACTGAACCAGGCAAGGTTTACCAAGTACAGCATGCTGGAAATGAGAATGGACCATGGCAAGATGCTGGAGCTTTGCACTACGGTACTGGAGAAGATGCTTCTGCGGGTGTTCCATCGGTGGCTGGAGTGGTAGGCCATGTCAGGGTTGTAGTATCAGACGTTGATACTGACGAAGACGGTGTGACGGACTGGGAAGAATTATCTGTGGGCTTGTCAGTAAATAGGGACAAAACTGATGTTTTAGGGCAAGGGGATTTGCAAAAAATCACATCTCTCTTGGCTGGAAGTAGCAAGGTTTCTGTGAAATCCGGGAAAGCGGTTGCAAACATCAGCCAGATGCAGGGGGGTTCATTTACAATCGAACGTGACGGGGGGGGTGATGAGCTGACTGTGCAATACACCATTAGTGGAACCGCAATGCCCGGCTCAGATTACACCGCGTTGTCAGGTGAGGCCATCATCCCGTTCGGACACAATTCGATAGATATTGAAGTTTCTCCATTGGCTGGTTCTAACATCGGTTTGTCCGAGTCCGTCATTTTGACACTCACAGAAACAGATGACTATGACTTGGGAGATGATGTGTCTAGGCAGATCAACATCATCAAAGAAGTTCAAATCAACGTTAAAGATTATGGAGCAGTGGGTGACGGAGTTAGTGATGACACTACCTCAATACAGAATGCAATTGCTGCGCTAGAGAGTTCAACTACACACAATACTCTCTTTTTTCCATCAGGAAACTATCGACTGGATACGTATACCTACACGTCGTTAACCATGGGAACCAGTTGGAACCGATTATTGCAATTCGGGAAAGACCATGATTTGGCAGGCAGAGACTTGATTTTTAGGGGCGAAAGTGGAGCTACGCTTTATTCAACGGTAAGCCCAGTTAGGGCAAAAATGCTCCTCGTGCTTGCCAAGTTCAGAAGTCTTAGATTCGTCGATCTTAGTTGGGAAAAGGATGATGTTGCTCTGGAACCTAAAATTTCGGTTGAGCCAAATGGGGCTCCCGGTGTTGCTTTCTGGCGTATAGACGACAGGGTGATCGAGTTCGTCGAGTTTGATCGATGCAAATTTGAAAATTGTCACCGAGCAGTAGCGTTTGATGTTCCTCCCTACGAGTCGAAAGGAAAGATACGTAGGGTTATTTTTGAAAGTTGTGACCTTTTTAACCCATATGGGGCAAATACCATAAATAGCCAGCTTTCGTATGGTGGGGGAACACAAGTGTATATGACGCCTTGGATTGGGTTGGCAGAGTACTACCGCAATACGTTTACGGGCGGAACAGATGCGATGAACGATACGAACGCGCCAGGAGGGCGATTAAAAGACGGAGGACATTTTGGAACACCGAATAAGCTCGTTTTTCGTGGCAATACCGTCTTGAACATGGGAGTTGAGGCCCTTTATCAAGAGAACAGAAACAATTACATTGGCGGTGTTGCTGTGCCATTCGTTATGCCGCCGCCGGATGATAATACTGAAGTTGAGGTCACCCTGAAGCTTGCCCCTGTAAGTGTCGAATCAGGCATGATCATCGCTATTAGGTCTGGAGGAACAAGCAATGTGTTTAGAGTTGTGTCAATCGATGTAAGTAATAAGAAGTTAATGGTTACCAATGTAGGTAACCCAATCAGCGTTCCTTCCGGAACAACTGTTAGTGGGCACGTGTATTTGCAAATCGCCGACCCTCCGATTGCAATTATCGAAAATAACTATTTTAATGGGTGTGTATCATCCGGAATCGTATCCACGGCCCGTTCTACCATAAGATACAATTATGTTGTCGACTGTGGGATTGGTATTAACATCTACGATGACGTGTTTAGCCCAGTTTACCGAGGTTCTCGTGGCTCGGTGATTGATTCTAATTTTGTTTTCACGCGTGATCCTGACATATCAAATAACTACACCATGGGAATCCTCTCTTGGGCTTCAGATGCAATGATCAGCCGAAATCGAGTCATGACCCCTAGATCTCGAAGATTTTGTGGCATTCTAACACAAAGTAGTGGGGCTACCATTCGCGAGAACCGAGTAGGAACTCAACAAATAATCGTCAATGGTTACTCGAGCCCCATACGGGCAGTTGGAGTGGCACACGGGAATTCAATATCCAGTGCTTCTTACATTAGCAATCATACACAAGGAATGGATATCGGGGTCGGGGGGCTTCAAGCATATACTGCCCAGCCACACACAGTTGTTGATCATCATAGTCAAGATGACCAAGTGCCTGTAGATTGGTGGGGACTCATCGAAAATTAGTGTGATGATATGAGAAACGTTTTTTTACTGATCTACTATGGTTTTGCTCAGTTTTTTCCTACTCAGCCTATTCCCGGTTGGCGTTTTGGCTACTGCCTCAGGGCATGGCTTATCAAAAAACTTATTGGTAACAAGTGTGGAAATCAAATTCTCGTTAAGCAAAAAGCGTATATTGGCAAAGCTACGGGATTAGTCATCGGCAATCACTCACAGCTTGGCCAAAATTCCCGTATAGGGCCTTCGGTTACTCTGGGCAACAATGTGGTTATGGGTCCCGATGTGGTCATTATGACGACAGCTCATGCATGGGAGGATCCAGATGTCCCCATTCGTTTACAAGGAGATGTTCCAATTGATCCCGTAGCAATCGGAGATGATGTATGGCTTGGTACAAGGGTTATTGTTATGCCTGGGGTGACGATAGGAACGGGAGCAGTTATAGGGTCTGGAAGTATTGTCACCAAAGATGTGGCCGAGTATGACGTCGTTGCAGGAGTGCCGGCTAAACACATCAGGTGGAGGAAGGACCCTGCCTAGTTAAAAGGTAGCTAACAAAATCTAAGTCAGGTAGTTATTTCACAATCCTCCCTGTAATATCTATTATGTCCTCATCCAAGGAATTGGAACTGCGCGCTCCAGAAGCGGCATTTCTGGCGTTGCTTTTTGAGAAGCTGGCAAATGCTGGAATGGATTACTGCGTAATGCGTAACTTTGAATCGTTGCCAGCATCTCTCAACGGGAGTGATTTAGATTTATTGGTATACCCTGAATGTAGGGATGAGCTGGCCAAAGTGGTTATAGAGGCGGCGAGATCATGCGGTGGTCGACTAATTTCGGAATATATCACAGCAGGGCGATACATGAAATTTCTTGGTTGTCATGATAATAAATGGTGGGGTGCTGCTATTGATCTCATGCCAGGCTTGGACTACCGAGGGGTTGTCTACCTGGATGCATCACCTATCATTCATCGAGCTGAAGACTACAATGGGATCAAGGTATGCGCCCCATATGATATCGATATGATGGCTCTCATTAAGGAGTTGCTAAACAATGGGAAAACTCGAAGAAATTATTTACCTGCAGCAGTTTCAGCATTCGAATCATATGGTGAAGATGCCCTGCTTACTGCAAAAGAAGCCTTTGGCAGCGAATGGGCGCAAGACTTTGGGACTTGGCTCTCTCTGACAAAAGGGGATTCCGTTGACGTAAAATCGATGGCCCACAAAATGCGTTTAGCGGTAAAGAAGAAACACCAATCAGCCCAAAAAGGTAGTTTTTGGGTGAATTTAGCTAAGCGAATGGGGCGGCTCTGGTCTCCTCCTGGTATGGTAATCGCTGTAACCGGAACAGATGGCGCAGGGAAAACTACTGTGATCGATAAGATTACCCCTGTGTTAGAAAAAGCAACGCACGGGAAAATAAACTATGAACACCTACGACCCAACTGGCTGCCCGCCTTGGGTGTTGCAGTAGGCAAGCGGACAGCAGCCCAAGAGGGACCCGTTACCGACCCTCACGGAAAAAAATCTAGTGGTATTGTTGGCTCGATTGTTAGGTTGCTTTACTATTGGTGCGACTATGTGCTGGGTTACTATAAAAAAACGTATCCTATCATTGTACGCAAATCTCATATTTGCTTATTCGATCGATATTACTATGATATCGTGATCGATCCAAGGCGGATGCGAATGTCATTGTCTAGGTGGGTCATGAAATTAACTTATTCACTGACCCCTAAACCTAGTTTGGTAGTATGTTTGGGGGCGGACCCAGAAACCCTGTATACAAGGAAACCAGAGACTTCAATAGATGAGGTCAATCGGCAGGTGACTGAATACAGGCGGCTGGCAATGGAAGACAGTAGGGCAGTCTGGATTGATACTGCCCAGGACATTGACGGGACGGTTGACGATGTTCTCCGGGCCATACAAATCACGATGGCTAACCGCTATGAGTAAATGAGAGTGCTCATGTCAGCATATGCTTGTGAACCTGGCAAGGGATCAGAGCCTGAGGTTGGTTGGCGGTGGGTCAATGAGATGGGCAAATACCATGACGTTGTCGTCTTGACACGTTCTAACAATAGGCCTGCGATAGAACAATATCATAAGGATAACCCTGATGATGATAAGAGTATTGAGTTTATATACTTTGATTTAAACAAGTTCCATCTTGGATGGAAGAAACGACTGAAGGCTCATGAAATTTACTATGTGCTCTGGCAAAGGGCGGCTCGAAAAATAATCGACAACTTGCTTAAACAAAGATCTTTCGACTTAGTCCATTTGGTAACATTTGCATCTTTTCGGTATCCCGTATTTCTAAGCCGTCTTTCTGTGCCTGTGGTATGGGGGCCGGTAGGTGGCGCAGAAAAGGCACCATGGGGTCTACTGTGGTATCAGTTTCGGTTTCCTGCGTGCTTGAAAGAAGTGATCAGAAATCTCGCTACTGTTCTTTCTACTTCAGCAGTCTCGATGATAAATCCAGTTAAAACATCCGGGGGGCGTGTACTTGCTTCAACGCCAAAAACCCAAGAGATTCTGAATAATAAGGGTATCGATGCCATGCTCATGCCAACCATCGGTGTAGATCATGAAGAGCCTCTCTCAGGAAGCGAATTTAAAGAGGGTTATCAAGAGCTGAAAATAATATTTGTGGGGCGACTCGTGTTGTTGAAAGGGGTTCATCTATTGCTAGATTCCCTTGCTGAAGCTGCATTGAAAAACGTCACTTTGACGATTGTAGGAGACGGCCCTGAAAGAGAATTTCTCGAAGCCAAAACATTCAAATTGGGCTTACAAGAACAAGTTCGATTCATCGGGCAGGTTCCGAAAGATCGCTTGCCAGAATTATATGCATCTCACCACGTTGTTGCGGGTCCTAGCTTGTATGAAAGCGGAGGCTACATGGTGTTGGAGGGGTTTCAGCAAAAAAGACCCGCCATTGTTATAGATGTAGGTGGACTTGCGCTCTCCGTAGACGAGAGTTGTGGGATTAAAGTTCCGCAAGGTAGTGCAAAGGCCGTAATTTCTGGACTCGCAGAGGCTATATCACATTATCATAAACATCCGGAGAAGATTCAATTACATGGTGAAGCAGGATTCATAAAATTGAAAAACTGTTACACTTGGGACGAGAAGGGAAAAGTGATGAATGATGTTTATCATTCAGCAACAAAAACTAGCCGACAAACTTAACTCAAAAACGATACAACAAAAACTATGTTTAAAGGAAAAAAACTACTCATTACAGGAGGAACCGGGTCATTTGGAAATGCCGTTGTCCGTCGATTTTTAAACTCTGACATCGAAGAGATTCGTATCTTCAGTCGAGATGAAAAAAAACAGGAGGATATGCGTCACAAGATGAATAACCCTAAACTGAAATTTTATATTGGAGATGTGAGAAATCCCGCATCCATCTCTGATGCGATGCGAGGTGTGGATTATGTATTTAGTGCTGCTGCTCTGAAACAGGTGCCATCGTGCGAGTTTTATCCAATGGAAGCGGTAGCGACAAATGTGAATGGAACTGAAAACACACTCAATGCAGCCATTGCAAATGGTACTAAAAATGTCGTAGTTTTGAGCACAGACAAGGCTGTTTACCCTATTAATGCGATGGGTATGTCCAAGGCGCTCATGGAGAAAGTCTCAGTGGCGAAGTCATATAGAGTCAATGATGACGACACGACCATTTGCGTGACTCGTTATGGTAATGTAATGGCGTCTCGGGGCTCAGTGATTCCACTCTTTGTACATCAAATCAAACAGAACTTACCCATTACTATCACAGATCCTAACATGACCAGATTTATGATGTCACTCGATGATGCCGTGGATCTTGTCTTATTTGCCTACGAGCATGGTGAGGGTGGGGACACTTTTGTCCAGAAGGCGCCGGCGGCTACCATTGGACAACTTGCCAGAGTGCTACAGAAGATGTTCAAGGCTACCAATGAGGTGAAAATTATTGGAACACGTCATGGTGAAAAACTTCACGAATGCCTACTTAATCGCGAAGAAATGGTTAGGTCTGAAGACTTAGGTGATTACTATCGTATAGCATGTGATGGTCGTGACTTAAATTATGCCCAATACTTTGAAGAAGGTGAAGAGAAGGTTGCAAAACTTGAAGATTATACCTCGGGTAACACGCGTCGTCTTTCTGACGAAGAACTTGAAGAAATGCTATTGAAGCTGGACTTTATCAAGCGGGAACTAGCAGGCGAAACCCAAGGGATTTAATAATGAGTAATTACTGGAAGTTATGAAAACTATACTAGTCACTGGTGCCCATGGGTTTATAGGGCGGAACTTGTGCCTCGCATTGCGGCGAGTAGGCGATTTTGAAGTCATTGAAATTGACCGAGAACATACTGAGGAAGAGTTGGCGCAAGCTGTCGCTGCCGTAGATGCAGTGGTGCATCTTGCGGGAATAAATCGTCCAGAGAGTGACGAGGAGTTTGTGGAAGGTAATGTGAATTTCACCCAGCAGTTATGTGATTTGCTTAAGGCAACAAATCGAAAAATTCCAATAGTTTGTTCGTCATCGATTCAGGCTGAGTTGGATAATCCCTATGGAGCTAGCAAGCGAGGTGGTGAGCAAGTCATAATTGATTATCAGTCCGAAACAGGATCACCAGTTTATGTCTACCGATTGCCAAACGTTTTTGGAAAGTGGAGTAAGCCAAATTACAATACTGTTGTAGCAACTTTCTGCCATAACATCAGTCGTGACATTCCGGTTCAGATTAACGATGCGAGTGTGAACCTTAGCTTTTGCTACGTGGATGATGTTGTTGCTAAGTTTATAGATGATGTGTCCTGTGGTAATGATAATAATTCTGCATCTTCAGAATGTGGTATACTGGAATTTGAACCAGCCTATGGTATCACTCTAGGTGAGCTGTACGAGCTTATCGTGTCCTTCAAAGACAGCCGCCAAACGCTGAAGCTAGCCAATTTTGGTGATCCTCTCACCAAATACCTATATACTACCTACCTATCATTTCTCGATAGGGAAGATTTTGCTTATCCGGTAGATCTTAAAACGGATGACCGTGGGTGGCTCTTCGAGTTGATTAAATCCGAGACGGCCGGGCAGATGTTTGTGTCTAGTACGAAACCTGGAATTACGCGTGGAAATCACTACCATGATACGAAGGTGGAAAAATTTTGTGTAGTCAAAGGGCAGGGAGTTATTCGCTTCCGGCATGTTTTTGAAAAAGATGTGTTTGAATACGCCGTTGATGACCAAGAGATCAAAGTAGTCGATA
>Ga0206131_10003019_pt1 | contig 19740 bp, 16 predicted proteins | sample Helgoland_Spring_FD_148636 | JGI IMG/M metagenome (GOLD analysis project Ga0206131, IMG submission 148636) | Pelagic subsurface seawater microbial communities from Kabeltonne, Helgoland, North Sea - Helgoland_Spring_Bloom_20160517_1 | ecosystem: Environmental > Aquatic > Marine > Epipelagic ...
GTTAAATGATGTTGCTTCTCTAAACATCCCATCCATATCCGTTACACTACTAACGTCCCAGGTACTAATCGAGTCACTGCCACCATTATTAAAAGCTACAGCTTTATAAAAAGTTTGTTGCATATTAGCTACATTACTAACATCCCAATAGGATAGATCTTGATTAAATGCACTCGCTCCTCTAAACATATCCTCCATAGTAAGAACACTAGAAGTATCCCAAGAGCTAATATCTTGATTAAATGTGGCTTGATTTAAAAATAAAGAAGACATATCTGTAACAAGAGTAGTAACTACTCTATTCCAGTCGGCATCACTTTTAGATTTTAAAGCTAAAGATGCAGTATTATAAGCCGTATAGGTTTGCCCACCTACAATACCTGTGTCCTCATCAACACAACCAGTACATTTAATCGTAACACCATTTGAGTCTAAGAAAAAAGTTCCTTGAGCGAATGATAAGAATCCACAAAAGAATAATACAACCAAAGTTATTGCATTATTATTTTTAGAAGCCATCTTATAATCTCTATTGTACTGGTAATATTTCATCAGACGTATTAATTATTTTATAGATGTGATGATTCAAATAAAATTTAGTTTATGAGTACTGTTAACTGGAGTTGCTAAGAATAGTACCACAAATTTGATCATTAGATGACTGGAAAAAGGTTAAACCCGCTGTCATTAGCAGTAAGAAATTAATATAGTACTTAATTTAAGACATAAATAGACACGGACTATTTCCAGAAGATTGCAAAAAGATTAACTTTGTATAATAACAGTAGTAAGAAATTAATATATTACTTGATCCAAGATGGAAATATACCCAGCCTACTTGATGTTTTTTGTCCTTACACTCATAGTTTTTAGGTTACAAAGAAGCATTACTAATGAAAATAAATATCATTTAAGATATCTTGTTTATCATTTTATATTTCAGACTATAACAGTAATAAACATTTCTTTATACTTAAGCTTTGACCTTAAAATTCCTCTTTTAATTGTAACTACAGCAAGAGTTTTTGTTTATATTTTCTTTTTTTTATTCTTAAAATCTATTTTTAAAAATGAAAAGGCAAAGCTTAAAATTATTAATATTATTCCCATCTTAATCTTAATTTTAACCTTCGGTCTTAACGCATCTGGAATCAGTTTATTCACTTTTGCGGATAAAATGATTAGCCAAGAAAATATAATGGGATTCAATAGTATAGATTTTATTGGTATGGAGGACTTTTTTGTGGTTTTTTGTATCAATATTCTTCTTTTTATGTATTTAATTTTTAATAAATCTTTTCAAATATTAAAATGTGAGTTTCTGTCAGCCAAAAACAAAAAAAAGATCTCTGATTTGCTGAAATATTATTTCATAACAACAACAATTTTAGCTTTTTCTACCCTACTTGTTCTTGGATTATTTTTATTAAATATTAATTTGCCTGTTATCCTTGTTATCATCAAGTTATTGGGAATATCAATTGTTTTAGTTTTAATTATAAAACCTCAAATATTATCAGGAATTATCCACATCAAAAATTCAGATGAATTAGATCAAAGCCTAAAGATTTTATATGACAAGATTGAATCTTTATTTACAGAAAGTAATCACTTTCTTAATCCTAAATACACATCGGCTAGTATTACTACAGAAACTGGAATAAGAAGTGAATTGGTTAGAAAAAGTATAAAATTATATTCAGATATGAGCGTACCAATGTATATTAATTCATACCGAATAAATCATGCAGTTAAATCCATAGATGAAGGTTACTTAAAAAACTATTCTATGGAGGCGCTGGCAGAAAGTGTTGGATTTAGATCACAAGAAAATTTTAACAGAGTCTTCAAAATGTTAAAATACTGCACTCCATCTGAATACCTTAATTCTAAAAAGTAAAATTTTAAAATATTATTTTTAGTTGCTGCCTTTATACATAATAAAGAATACATAAGAGGAGGCTTTCGGAAGAACGTCTTTTTCTATTTCCAACACTTCAAACTACTTACTGCTATTGTAAATTTAGTAAGAGCATTAGTTCAATATTAACTTCATAATGTCAAATAAAAAACCCATCAAATCTAATGATTAACAAGGGTTATGATGCTTGATACAATTCAGTTCACGAACTTTTCACAAAGACCTTTGTCAGCTCTAAGATTTAAAAGATACCCTTGAACTATTATAGTATGACAAATACAACTTACCTAGTTTGTGTGTTTATTGATCCAAATCGAATAATAATTAAGTTGAATCAACTCAATAAATTATTGCTGAAACGATTTTAATATACTTTCTAGCACTTATTTCCTTTTCATTCGAATTTGATTCATTTTATATAATTTTTAACGAATATAATTCACATTTTAAGATTTAAACAGAATGTATATATAGTTTTGTTTTATAAAATTGAATTTAAATAATTAAAAATGATAAAAATAGTATATGTAGGGTTTGGTATTGTGTCACAAGGTTTGGCTGAAATTATTTTAGATAATAACTCTGTATTGCCCTTGATTAAGAACGAAGCGATACAAACAGTAGGGATATTGGACATAATGAAAGGCTGTAAGATTGATCCTAATGGTATTAATATGCAGGATGTGCTTTTAAATGCAAAAAAAGGTGATTATAGCTTGCTTACAGATACTATACTTGATATTCCTAAAGCAATACAAGAAATTAATGCAGACATCATTATTGAGGCCAGTTTCACCGATATTATAACGGGACAACCAGCAATTTCTCACATGGAATCTGCACTAAAAACTGATAAGCATGTTGTCACTACTAACAAAGGACCATTCGCTGTAGCTTATAAACAAATTTTCAATTTAGCCTCATTAATGAAAAAAAATATAGCAATTGAAGGAACTGTAATGAGTGGTACGCCAATAATAAATGTATTAAATAATGGTCTTTTAGGTTCAGACATAACTGCTGTAAGTGGTGTTATGAACGGAACATCTAATTATATTTTGTCTAAAATGGAATTAGGAATGTCTTATATTGATGCACTTTCACAAGCACAAAAACTTGGATATGCAGAAGCCAACCCAACAAGTGATGTTGAAGGTCTAGACACATTGGCCAAAGTAATGATTTTGGCAAATGTTGTTTTCGATGAGCAATTAATTCAAGAAGATATTGAGGTTCGTGGAATATCAGACATTACACTTTCAGATATTAAAGAAGCATCATCAAATAATGAGAGATGGAAACTAATTGGAAGCGTTTGGAAGGATAATACTGAAAAAGTACATGGCTCAGTAAGTCCTAAGCTTATCTCAATTAACGATTCATTATATGGTATTTCAGATGTTACTAATGCTTTAAAAATAACATCTAACATTTTGGGAGATACCACAATTGTTGGAGTAGGAGCAGGGAAAATAGAAACAGGTTTTGCAATGTATAATGATATCATATCCATAGCTAACCGTTAAAATTTTAAATATGGTTTTAGAAAAAAAACACGCAAGTACAGTATCAGTTTATAATAGTTTTACTGGAGATAAAATTGGAACTGTTCCTCAGTCCACCACGCAAGATGTGTTGGATGCGCTTGATCTTGCAAAAAAAGGTGAGGCAATTGGTAGAAAAATGCCTGCGTCAAAAAGAATAGCAATTCTTAAGAAAGCTGTTACGCTAATGGAGCGAGAGTTTGATCTATTATCGACCCTTATTGCCACCGAAGGAATTAAGACATTAGTTCAGGCAAGAAAAGAAGTTACCAGAGCTATAAATACCATGCAGCTTTCTGCTGAAGAAGCAGGAAGAATAATTGGAGCAACGATTCCATTTAATGCTGTTCCAGGTTCAGAAGATAGATTTGGTTATGAAACCAAATTCCCAATCGGTATTGTTGTTGCCATTACCCCTTTTAATGATCCTTTAAACTTGGTTTGCCACAAACTTGGGCCAGCAATTGCAGCAGGCAATCCTGTTATATTAAAACCAAGTGATTATACACCTTTAGTGGCTATTAAGTTTGGAGAAATCCTTTTTGAGGCTGGTTTGCCAAAAGAGATGCTTAGTATTATTACAGGAGCACCAGAAGCGTTTGGAGATTCTTTAATTAGTGATGAAAGAGTACGACTAATAAGTTTCACTGGTGGTTTAGAAGCTGCAAAAGTTATACAGAGAAAAGCAGGTTTAAAAAAAATAGTAATGGAACTTGGTTCCAATTCACCTGTAATCGTTTTGTCGGATGCAGATTTAGAAGAAGCAATTCAATCTTGTGTATCCGGCGCATTTTATGCAAGTGGTCAAAATTGTGTTGGTGTAAAAAGAATTTTTGTTGAAGCCGATATTTACGATTCATTTGTAACTCATTTCTCTCAATTAACGTCTACTTTGAAAATTGGTTCGCCATTATCTAAAGATATAGATATTGGACCAATTATAAGTAAAGAATCGATTCATCAAATTGATAAATTCATTAACGAAAGTATTGAGCATGGAGCTAAGATAATTAGTGGAGGAAAAATAATAGGTAATTGCTATACACCAACCATATTACAGGCTGATTGCAATAATGATATTGCCAATTGCAAAGAAGTTTTTGGGCCTGTAGTAACTATTTCAAAAGTAAAAAACTTAGATCAAGCTATAGCATGTTGTAATAAATCTCCTTTTGGTTTGCATACCGCAATTTTTACTAATGATATTAATGTTGCACACAAGGCAATTAATGAATTAGATTGTGCTGGTGTAATGGTTAATGACTCCACAGACTATAGAATAGATGCAATGCCTTTTGGAGGGGTTAAGAGAAGTGGAATGGGGAGAGAGGGCGTGAAGTCAGCTATTGAAGCGATGTCTGAAACCAAAATTGTTTGTTTTAAATTAAAGATTTAAAGACTATTTATGTTCATTCATTATCCAAATAGATTGGGAATAATGGGTTTTGTGAAAAATCGTAAATCAAGGAAGTTTCTAAACTTTTCACATAATCTTTTGTAACATGATCCATTACAAAATCTCTTAAATGATCTTTGTCTCTTACGGCAATATAAAGCATAAAATCTACTTGACCCGCTAAGTGATAAATATTTACAACCTCTGGCAATAATGACATTGAATTTTTAAAGTCATCAACTTCGTCTTTTGTGTTTTTGGTTAGTTTTATAGCAACCATAGCTTCTATATTAGTGCCAAGCTTCGAAGAATCAACAAAAGCATGAAACCCAAAGAATATTTTTTTTCGCTGTAGTTTTCGCATTCTTTCAGAACAGGTAGATTCTGCAATACCAACTTCTGCAGCTATTTGCTTATTAGACAGTCGCGCATTCTTTTGTAAGAGTCTAATTATTTGTTCGTCAGTCTTGTCTAATTCGTTGTCTAGATTATTTTTCCGAATACTTTTCATAATTAAATCTATTATTACTTTTTAAATTCTTTAAAAGGCTATATTACATCATTATATTTAATTTGAACTTAATCATTCAGAGTAGTTTTGAATTTGCATTCGATCCATGATTTTTTAATGATAAAAAAGAATTCAATACGGCAACAGTGTAAGTCTTGGAATCAAATTATGGAAGTCAAAAAGTAGTATAAAAAAAGGTAAACAATCTTTCGATGTTTCCTTTTTGTACCCGAGACGATTCAGTTCTCGAACTTTTTTACAAAGACCTTTATAAACTCTACGATTTAAAAGATATCCTTGAACACGAAGGAATTGATAATTATCCTCCCAGTTCTTCAGATTCACTTGGGCTAAGCGATAATTCATTACTACAAACAAGGAGTTAAACTATAATAGTATTAAATAGTATGGCAAATTCAACAGGAATCAAACATGGTGGAAGAAAGGAACACCCAATAGACTTACTAGGGAACTTAGAGTTGTCCTAAAGGATGTTGTGTATCAGGAACTAAGTCTTGTGCAAGAAAACCTCAGTAAACTAGACCCTAAGGATAGAATAGACTTGTTAATTAAGCTTATTCCTTTTGTGTGTCCTAAGGTCAAAAGTGAGAATTATAATTTAAATGAACCACTAGATTTTGATTTTTAGAAGTACCTGGACTTACTGAAAAGGATATGTCTCTCATGGATTCAGCTTATGGAGCAGTAAAACAAAATGTAGAAATAACAGAAGGAGAAACCCCAATATTTAAGCAATTAGATATTGACGTTATTGATTAAATTTAGGTCAAGTGGTATTGATGCTTTGCAATTAAGGCACGGTTGATGGAGTACATTTTACAGATTTAGGATTTTTAAGATATGCGGATTTTTTGATAGATAAGTTTGTTGAATTTGGACTTATAGATATCAAGTAAATTCTATAAAATCAATTAATGACTGTTTTATGAAATTAAAGTGATGTGGGTCTTGGGCTAAAATGTTTTCAAACACATAAAGAAGTAGCACCTGTTTATTTTTTTTAATTGCATTATACAATGGAGCATGATCATGTAATCGAAGATCTCGTTTTAACCAAACAATTCCGATTGAAGTTCTGTTAGTATGCATCCTGGTTTTTTATTCACTCCTACACTATTAAAAACTTGTAATCATTGAATTTCGTTAATCCTAACAGGCCTTTCTTCTTTAAGAGATTTTAGGGCAGCAAGACCTATTTTGAGAGAGATTAATCCATCTTGACCATTAACCGGAAGTGAATCCCCGTTAATAAGACAACCCAAAAAGTCTTGTAATTCTTTTTTATAAGCATCTGCATAGCGTTCTAAGAAAAAATGGAGGGGAGGGGAAGCTTCCACCCCTGTAGCTGTGTAGAGCCGATGAGAATCACGAAAATTATTGTTCGACTGAACCATTCCCTTAGAACCAAAAACTTCAATTCTTTGGTCATACCCATATTTTGCTTCCCTGCTATTGTCAATTACGGCCATGCTTTGGTCTTCATAGGTCAGAATCACGATGGCAGTATCAATATCCCCAGCTTCACCAATTTTTTCATCAACCAGCACTGCACCTTTGGCATAGACTTCCGTTACTTCTTTTCCGACAATATATCTTGCCATATCAAAATCGTGGATAGTCATGTCTAAAAACAAACCTCCTGATTTTTTGATATAACTAATAGGCGGAGCTCCAGGGTCTCTGCTTGTGATTTTTACCAAATTTGGAGCGCCAACTTCTCCCTCTTCAACCAAATCATGAATTTTAATGAACTCTTTGTCAAACCTTCTATTGAAGCCCAACATCAATTTCACCCCACTGGCCTTGACAATACTAAGGACTTCAACAATACGATTCAGGTTAAGATCCAGCGGTTTTTCACAAAAAACATGAATTCCAGCCTTGGCGGCAATTTCTACATAGTCCGCATGGCTATCGGTTGGTGTACAGATAACAACGGCATCTAGGGTTTTAGAATTTATAATTGTCTCATAAGAAGTTGTAGCCAACTCAATTCCTTTTTTACGAGCCATTTCTAGTTCTGTTTCTATGGGATCCGCAACGGCTACTACTTCTACTTCATCCATACGAAGTAAATTATCTAGGTGAATCTTACCAATTCTTCCCAATCCTGCAACACCAAATTTAATTTTAATCATACTTCAATTATTATAAACCAAGTGTTTTAATGTAATTTCTGTTTTTAAGTGCGCAATTTTTTGGACTCCCCATGCCTGGTAAAACGTCTTGTTCTACGACGATCCAATCTTTATAATTTAGTTTTTTTAATAAAGAAACAATGGATTGAAAATCAACGATTCCTTCCCCTAATTCGCAAAAGACACCTCTTTTTAATGCACCAAAATAATCTTCTCCTTCCTCTTTTGCGGCTTGCGCTGCCAAAGGATCATAGTCCTTAAAATGGACATGCCAGATTCTTTCCTTGTGTTTTTCAATCGCCATCAAGGGATCACCACCACCAAAAGCATAGTGACCCATATCCAAGCACAACCCCAGCAAGTGTGGATCTGTTAGCTCCATCAACTGGTCAATCTCCTCAGGAGTTTCTATAAAACCAGCACAATGATGATGAAAAACGGTTCTGAGTCCATATTCTTCTTTTACTGCTCTTGCAATTCTATCGGCTGCATGGGCAAAGACTTTCCATTGCTCCTCAGAAAGCATCATGCTGTTGTCTATCCTACCAGCGTTCAATGTCCTTTCAGAATTCGAACCATTGTCATCGGCCAAAACAATGAAAGACTTCTTGTAATTCGCATCGGACATCAGTTTAGCTGTTTTTAATGCATTTACAACCCCCTCGTCGTGTTTGTCTTTATCGGACAAATCCACAGGAATAAAAGCACCCACCAATTCCAATTTTCTTTTTTCTATTTCCTTTCTAAGGCTGATTGGTTCTGAGGGCATAAAACCCCAATCGCCTAATTCGGTTCCTACATAGCCAGTCACTTCTATTTCATCTAAGACCTCTTGAAAGCCTTTTTCCTTTGACTTTTCTGCTAAGTCAAACTCTAATACTCCCCAAGAACAAGGTGCATTTGCGATTTTTATCATAACACTAATTTAAAATTTTCTTGACCATATATTTGGCCATCTTTCTATCACAACTTTCGTTTGAGTAAAAAACTCAATGGCATGATTTCCTTGACCGTGTAAGTCTCCGAAAAAACTATCCTTCCAACCACTAAAAGGAAATTGAGCCATTGGAGCAGCTACACCAATATTGATTCCAATGTTTCCAGCGTCAGCTTCATTTCTGAATTTTCTAGCCATTGCGCCATTTTGAGTAAATAGACAAGCCATATTGCCATAATTTCCACTGTTGACAAACTGTAGGGCTTCTTCAATGTTTTTCATTGAAATCAGACTCATGACAGGACCAAAAATCTCTGTTTGGATGAGTTCTTTTCTTAAAGGAACATTTTCTAGGATTGTTGGGTTTAAAAAGTTTCCTTTTTCATAGCCAGACACATCAGTATCCCGACCATCCAAAAGTACATTTGCGCCTTCATCAACTCCTTTTTGGATTAAGAATTCGACTCTTTTCTTACTTTCGGGCGTAATTACAGGACCCATGTTGGTGTCGCTATCCCAGCCATATCCTGTCTTTCTTGATTTAATAACTTCATACAGCGCATCTTTGATGTTTCTGTTTTGATCATCAACGGTAATGATCGTTGAAGCAGCAAGACAGCGTTGTCCTGCACATCCATAAACAGAATCTGCTATGATTTTAGAAGACATTTCCACATCGCAATCGGGTAAAACAATCACAGGGTTTTTTGCTCCCCCTTGTGCCTGAACCCTTTTGCCATTGGCGGTTCCTTTAGAATAAATATATCTAGCTATTGGCGTACTTCCTACAAAACTTATTGCTTTTATTGAAGGATGCTCCAAGATGGCATCTACTGTTTCTTTTCCTCCATGAACCAAGCTAAGGAGTCCTTTTGGAAGATCCAATTTATCAAAAAACTCAAAGAGTTTCATCATCGTTAAAGGTACCTTCTCAGAAGGTTTCACAATCATGGCATTTCCAGTTGCTATCGCATAGGGTAAAAACCAAAATACGATCATACTTGGAAAATTAAATGGCGTGATGCAGGCAGTAACACCAATGGGCTGACGAATCATCATTTCGTCAATTCCAAAAGCAATGTCCTCAATCACATCTCCTTTAATCAACATGGGTGTTCCACAGGCAACCTCGATATTTTCGATGGCACGCTGTATTTCTCCGATCGACTCTCCTTTTGTTTTTCCAGATTCATCGGTGATTATTTTGGCCAACTCCTCCAAATTATTTTCCATGATATTTTTCAGCTTGTAAAGCTGTTGTACCCTTTTCATTACAGGAACTTTCTTCCATTCTAGGTAAGCTCCTTGTGCGCTAGTTGCCGCATGTTGAAGATCTTTTTGAGTTGCGATTCCATATGGAACAGTCGCTATAACCTCCTGCGTTGCAGGGTTGTGTACATCAACTGTTTCGTTTGATGAGCTCTCTGCCCATGCGCCATTGATGTAATTTTTTAAACGATTCATTTGTTATTCAAGATTAAATTAAGCATTATTTCCCAATAATATATAGATTAGAACAGTGACCAAACTGAGCCCTATCGCCATTGGTTTTGCATACTTCCATGAAGTAAGATCAACGGCTCCCACATTGGATATTTCATATAGATTTTTTCTCGGGTAGAAGTAGGAGACCAAATACATTATCCCAACATTTAAAACAAATTCGATTCCCCATAAATGAACAAAATGAATGCCATGGCTGGTGTAGCCCCAAGTCAGAAATATATAAAATGAAAGCCCAAAAATCAGAGCAGTTTTTGCCGCAATAGCAGATATTTTTTTCATAAAAAAACCAGCAAGCAATACCGAAGCAATTGGGATGAAAAAGACCCCGTTAAGCTCTTGTAGGAGTTGATACAAGCCATCTGGAGTATTCGCCATTAGGGGGGCAGCTAGAATGGCGAAAGCTGCTAAAATTGCAGAGGTTAACTTACCGATAGAAACTAGTTTTTTATCGCTTACATTTTTCACAATGTGTTTTTTATAAACATCAATACTAAACAAGGTCGCTGCAGAATTTAATACGGAATTAAAAGTACTTAAAACAGCTCCCATAATGACTGCTGCAAAAAAACCGATCAACCAAACTGGCAAAACTTTTTTGACCAATTCTGGATAAACCGAATCTTGTTGATCATAAAAGGTATCGCTAAAGTAATAATAGCAAATCACTCCAGGTAAGACAATCACCAATGGGATTAAGATTTTAAACAGACCTGTGATCAAAAGTCCTTTTTGAGCTTCCTTTAAATTCTTAGCCCCTAATGCCCTTTGGATAATTGTTTGATTCATGCCCCAAAAATAAAGTTGGTTGATAATCAGACCCGTAAACAAAACTTCGAAGGGCATTACTGAGTCACTGGCTCCTATAACATTAAATTTTTCGGGAGCATATTCATAAACCTTAGTTAATCCATTGAGGATGTTGCTGTCGCCTATGGCATAAAGCGCCAACACAGGAATTAAAAGTCCCCCCAATAACAATCCAATTCCGTTAATTGTATCTGAATAAGCAACTGCCTTCAAGCCGCCAAAGACGGCATAAATTGATCCGAGGATTCCTATGAATAATATCGTGATCCACAAGCCCTGAGACTTTTCAACTCCCAATACTTCGGAGACGCCAAAAAGACTTTCAATACCCAGCGCACCCGAATAGAGCACGATGGGTAGGAGTGTGATAATAAATGAAGTGATCAAAACGATGGCCACAAAAGTCCTTAGCACCCCATCAAATCTTTTCTCAAGAAATTGAGGGATTGTGGTTAATCCCATTTTTAAGTATTTGGGAATAAAAAACAATGCCGCAATGGCCAAAGCCAATGAAGAAGTTACTTCCCAAGCGATAACAATAAACCCATTGACATAGGAGTTGCCATTCATTCCAATCAAATGTTCAGAAGAAATATTGGTCAACAACATCGATCCTGCAATTACAATTCCAGACAAACTTCTTCCTCCCAAAAAATATCCATCAGAAGAATTTAGATTGGTTTTCTTTAGACTGTACCAGGTGAAAAAAGCAACACCTCCTGTGAAGAGTATAAATGAAACGAGCGTAATAATAAGATCTGAATTCATAATTAAAAATTAGAGATAATACTTTTGTGACTTTTTATTTTCTATATATTTTTTATAGGATTCTGAAACATTTTCTTTCTCAGAGACTTCGGCAATAGGAACATCCCACCAAGTAAATCCGGGAACTCCTTTTTTCCGATCCACATCGATATAGATCAGTGTTGTGTGATCAATTGATTTTGCAGCAACAAGTGCTTTGTTAAACTCCGAAATATTATTTGTTTTAATAACATGCGCTCCCATACTTTGTGCATTTAAAACCAAATCAGTAGGTAAGTAATCACCGTCAAGTTGATCAGTTGATTCATTTCTATATTTGTAATGCGTTCCAAAACCATCGCTTCCCACGGAATTTGATAGACTTCCAATACTTGAATAACCATTATTGTTTAATAAAACAATAGTGATCTTTTGTTTTTCCTGAATCGAAGTCACAATTTCTTGCGCCATCATCAGGTAACTTCCATCTCCAATCATAACATAGATTTCACTCTTTGGAAGTGCCATTTTAGCTCCCAAACCTCCAGCAATTTCATACCCCATGCAAGAGTAACCATACTCAAGATGAAATCCTTTTGGGCTTTGTGTTCGCCATAATTTATGTAAATCACCAGGCAAACTCCCTGCGGCGCAAACCACCACATCTTCGGGCTTTGAAAACGAATTAACCGCCCCGATGACTTCCCCTTGGAATGCGGGGGTTTCATTTTTCTCGGTATAAATTTCAGACACAAATTGATCCCAGCTCTTGTTAAATGAGATGATTTTATCTGAATAGTTTTTATCAACTTTAAAGGAAGACAAACGCGCATCTATCACTTCTAAAATAGATTTCGCATCCCCTACCAAAGGGAGCGCGCTGTGCTTAAAGGAATCAAATTCTGTAACATTAATATTAATGAATTTTACACTTGGATTTTGGAAAGCAGATTTTGAAATGGTCGTAAAATCCGAATATCTTGTTCCAATACCAATCACCAAATCCGCATCATTTGCAATTTCGATGGCTCCAGGGGTACCCGTGACTCCAGCAGCACCAAGGTTTTGAGGCTCATCATAATTTAAAGATCCTTTGCCAGCAAATGTTTCTACGACAGGAATTCCGGTTCTATTGACAAACGATTTCAGTGTTTTTGTTGCCCCGCTATAGATCGTCCCTCCACCCGAAACAATTAATGGTTTTTTACTTTCATTGATCATCGCAATTGCTTTGGAAAGTATATTTTGATCGGGCATATTTCTGCTGATATTCCAGACGCGTTTTTTAAACAATTCAACAGGAAAATCAAAAGATTCCGCCTGAACGTCTTGAGGGATACACAGGGTAACCGCACCTGTTTCAGCAGGGGAGGTTAGTACCCGCATTATTTCTGGCAAGGCAGTAATAAGTTGCTCTGGACGATTTATTCTGTCCCAATATTTTGAAACGGGTTTAAAACAATCATTAACAGAGATGTCTTGGGTTAAATTAGATTCCAATTGTTGCAGTACGGGAGCTACTTCTCTTGTAGCAAAAATATCTCCGGGAATTAAAAGTACTGGAATCCTATTGATAGTAGCCGCTGCTGCACCCGTTATCATGTTTGTAGCCCCAGGGCCGATCGAGGCTGTACAAACAAAAGTTTGCAAGCGGTTTTTAACTTTGGCATAAGCAGCGGCGGTGTGTACCATCGCTTGCTCGTTTCTGGCGACATAAAATGGAAAATCAGTATTTTGATGAAGGGCTTGACCAATACCCGCAACATTACCGTGTCCTAAAATTCCAAAGCAACCTGCAAAAAATTTCTGTTGATGACCGTCGCGTTCAACATACTGATTTTTTAAAAACTCAATTGTTGCTTGCCCGACTGTTAATTTTTTTTTTTTCATTTTTAATAGAATTAAAACCCACCATTTTTATTTATAAATTCAAGGGATTGTTCTAGGGTGGGCATGAAATTTGCGCATCCTTTTTGTGTCACTACATGCGCACCACTGGCGTTACCCATTCTGCATGATTTATAAAGATCCCAGTCATTGATTATGCCATAGAGAAATCCACTTGCAAAAGCATCTCCAGCACCCAAAACATTGAGAATTTCAACAGGAAATCCGGGCACTGATGTCATTGTTCCATCATGACTGTGAATACTCGCGCCTTTTTCACCTCTTTTAACGATTAGCGTTTCTACACCAGTCGCTAATATTTTTTTGATGGCCAAGTCAATATCCCCCTTAATTTCAGGGGCTGATATTTGTTGGTCCTTTATTTCAACTTGGGAGACATTTTCCATCGTAGCAGCTAGGATTTCCTCTTCCGTCCCAATTGCAATTTTAACCCGAGGTAAAATAGCCCTCATCGTAACTCCAAAAGCTCGATAGTCATGCCATTGATCTGCTCTAAAATCTAAATCTAAAACCACTTCCAAATCACTTTTCAAGGCTATTTCAGTTGCATGAAAAGTTGCGCTTCGGGTGGGTTCGATGTTCATGGCGGTACCATTAATTAGCAGTACTTTATAGTCTGAAATATTGGCACGATCTACGTCGTCAATATCTACCTGACTGTCAGAAGCGTTGTCTCTGTAATAAACGAGCGGAAACTTGTCAGGGGGTTCGATTCCAAGAATAACAGCACTTGTTCTCGTTCCTTTTTTAGTTGGTACGTTGGTGATATTGACTCCTTCTTCGGTTAAAAAATTAATTAAAAACTCTCCAACCTTGTCTTCTCCAACTGCGGATAATAAACTGGCATCAAGTCCCAATCTAGAACAGCCAACTGCGATATTTAGAGGGGAGCCTCCTACAAAAGCGTCGAATCCTTTAATTAGATTAAATGGTGCCCCAATATTTTGGGAATAAAGATCAATTGAAGACCTTCCAAAAGTGATTATATCGTGTTTATTATTGCTCATTTATTCCTCTTTATTGTTCATTTTTGCAGTTACTAGCGGCAGCCTATTGTCTTTTGCACTCCAAGAATCATAAATCCATTCGTGATCAGGGTCAGTTGTATTGGCCAAACATTGATCAGTTCCAGCTAGAAAATTCAAATAGTAACAATGAAAACCATGTTCTGCCACTACAGGGTGAAATCCTTTTGGAATCATCACCACTTCATTGTGATGAGGTCTTACGATTTCATCAAGTGATTTGTCTTTTGTATAAACTTGCTGAATTGCATAGGCCTCAGGTTTTTGGAACTTGTAAAAATAAGTTTCCTCCTGTATGGGTTCTAAAACATTTCCTTTTTCATCCAAAATTCTCTCATCGTGTTTGTGCGCTGGAAAAGAGCTCCAGTTTCCCGAAGGGGTGTAAACCTCTCTACAAACAATTTTGCTACAACCAAAACCGGGAGGGACAAGATCATTGAATTGTCTTGTGGCATTGTCTCCTCCAAAAATCACAACGGTAGTCTCCTCCGGGGTAACAAATTTAGGAGGAAAAGATACTTCGGATTTACACCAGCCGTAGGCGATGTCAAGTTTTTCGCTTGTTGCCGTTAGCTTAAACGAAGTGTTGATGGGAAGATAAAGTGTGTGAGCAACGCCGCTAAATACGTCTTTTCTACCATTGACTGTTTCCCAGCTCCCTTTGTCACTTGTCACCTTAAAGTTTCCACTTAATAAAACAATCACCATTTCATTGTCTAGGGTGTCGTGTTCCCAGACTTCGTCATGATTGAACATCCTCGCTTCAAAACTTAAATAATTCCAATTTGCACTTTCAGGCGTCACGCTTTGGTAGATACTTGAACCTTTTTTAGGTTGGACGAGTAGTTGATCTTTATTATTCATTTTTTATTGATTGAATTCAATTGCTTTTCCAGTTGCCCCTAACAAATCAAATTTTTGTTGCATAAACTTTACATATTCTTCGATGTAGGTTTTGCCGGGATTTATGGGATCAAAAAGTTCAGGCGAATCTCTAAAGAATTCTCTGTGAACTCGAGTCCAAAGTAAACGCGTATCTGTTGCAATATTAATCTTACAAATACCGTATTTTATCGCTTTAACGATCTCCTCCTGTGAAACACCAGCTGCATTTTGATTGAGTTGACCACCAGCCGTATTAATTCTCTTTATTTCCACATCATTAACCGACGAGCCTCCATGAAGTACAATGGGGAAATTTGGGATGCGTTCTTGTATTTCTTTAAGGATGTCAAATTGAATTCCTTGTTCTCCCGAAAACTTATAGGCTCCATGACTGGTCCCAATCGCTACTGCAATACTATCGCATTTGGTTCGAGCGACAAACTCAGCTACTTTGTTGGGGTTTGTATATTTAGAATCTTTTTCATCAATCGAAATATCGTCTTCAACTCCGCTTAACACACCCAATTCAGCTTCAACAAAAACACCGCTTTTGTGCGCAGCTTTAACCACTTCAGAGGTTCTCTTTATATTATTTTCAAAATCATCATGCGATGCGTCAATCATCACGGATTGGTATTGATTTGATTTTATAGCATCAAATGCATGGACTTCATTGCCGTGATCTAGGTGGACACAATAAATAGCTTTGGGGTAAATTTTCGCTGCGGCATTGATCATCGCCATCATCATCATAGGACTTGCATAATTTCTGGCAACTGGAGTCAGTTGAACCAGAAAAGGGGCATTGGCTTGCGCTCCTGCCTTAAACAGACCCAAAACTTGTTCCATGGTAAAAACATTTACTGCTGGAATTGCATACCTACCGTAGCATTTGTTGAATAAATATTTAGAAGTAACAGTCATCTTTTTTAATATTACCAATTTTAAGCAAATCTATTGTGAAAAAACAAAAATTAATTGATTATCAGAAGTGATTAGGAGCTTAACTTTATGCAAACGTTTGCATAAAAAATTTTATTAAACCCCATAAATTATTTAGTATTCATTTTAAAAATTAAAGAAGTTTTGAAGACTCACGAGTTATTAATTCGGTTTTAAAAACCTCATGGCGGAATTCAATTTTTGCATCGACATCCTTCAAATGATGTAATAAAATTCTGGCAGAAAGCATTCCAATACTGAATACCGGTTGAAGCACCGTAGAGAGAGAAGGGGATACAAATGATGAATGGGGATCATCGTTAAAACCAACGATGGACAGCTCTTCAGGAATTTTTATATTCATTTTTTGGGCAACATTCATCGCCGCAATGGCAATGTTGTCATTGACTGCAAAAATTGCATCAGGGGGATTCTTAAGTTTTAAAAGATCTTTAGAGGTCTTAATGCCGCTTTTGGATGTAAAGCCCGATACATGATGAATGTACTCTTTTTTAATGGGAATCTTATGCTTTTTTAAAGCATCTAAATACCCTTTTAGACGATGCTTGGAGGTGCTAGAATTATGGGGGCCTCCTAAATGAGCGATTTTTTTACAACCACTCTGGATTAAAAATTCTACTGCTTCAAATGCACCGCTATAACCGTCGACCAGTACCTTGTCTGCTCTTACTCCAGGGCAATCTCTGTCAAAAATAACGATAGGGATTCCTTTTTTCTGTAATTTTTTTAAATGATCAAAATTTTTCGTTTCAGAAGAGGTGGAGACTAAAACTCCATCAACTTGAAGTTTTTCTAGTTTTTGGATGAGCACGACTTCCTCTTCAAAGGATTCGTTAGAAATACATACCATTAGGTTGAAAGGCGTATTTGATAGAACGTCTTGAATGGAAGTTATTATAGCAGAATAAAAATGACTCGTAATCTGCGGTACAATCACTCCAATCGTATTTGATTTTCTGCGAAGCAAATTGATGGCCATTATGTTGGGCTGATAATTCAGCTTTTCAGCTAATGCAATCACATTTTTTTTAGTTTTTTCACTAATTGAAGTGTGATTGTTCAGTGCCCTTGAGACTGTTGATGGGGCAACCTTTAATTTGTTTGCGATCTCCGTAATAGTGATTCGTCCCATTTTTTTTTTTACGATATGATTTTTTAATATTTTAAATTTAGGTAAATAAAAATAAATATTTGGTTGTTCAAAGGACTCGATGTATTTTGCTTTATGAAATAAAAAGTGAAAACAACTTATACTAAGATTTGAGTAAGAAACATTTATTCCGAATCCGTTTTCAGATTAGACACTAGTTCTTGTATCTAGTATATAACCCCATACATCTGTATTTAAGACACTATAGCCCTTTTAACAAATGGTTGGCAAATGGTTGGCAAGAAAATAATATAAAATAAAATAACCCTTGAAAATCAAATAATTAACAAGGGCTATTGTACTCGAGGCGGGACTTGAACCCGCACGACCGCAATGGTCATTGGATTTTAAGTCCAACGTGTCTACCAATTCCACCACTCGAGCGTTTACTTTGATAGTAGAGCGAAAGACGGGATTTGAACCCGCGACCCCCACCTTGGCAAGGTGATGCTCTACCCCTGAGCTACTTTCGCAGTAGAGGTGCAAATGTAATATAAAATTCAAGAAAAGTTCAAGCTTTTATTTAGAAAAAATGAAAATATTTATCCCTTCAAACGACGCTTAATATCGTTGAGTTTCATCAAGGCTTCAACGGGTGTAAGCGTATCAATATCCAAGTTTTTAATTTCCTCACGTAGAGCTTCTAAGAGGGGATCGTCTAAATTGATAAAACTCAGTTGGAGGTCTTGTGTACTCTTTTTTAATGCTTCTTTTCGGTCTTCTTCTTGGTGTGATTGTTCCAAGAATTTTAATTTTCGTTCTGCAGTAGCCAAAACAGTCTTGGGCATTCCCGCCATTTTAGCCACATGGATTCCAAAACTATGCGCACTTCCCCCAGGAGCGAGTTTCCGTAAAAAGAGCACGCTGTCTTTGAGTTCTTTTACCGAAACATTAAAGTTTTTGATGCGCTCAAAGCTTTGAGTCATCTCATTCAATTCGTGGTAGTGGGTTGCAAAAAGCGTTTTGGGTTGTGCCGGATGTTGATGCAGGTATTCTGCAATTGCCCATGCAATTGATATACCGTCGTAAGTACTAGTACCTCTACCAATTTCATCCAAAAGAACCAAACTGTTTTCGGTGATGTTATTTAAAATTGCAGCCGATTCGTTCATTTCGACCATAAAGGTCGATTCGCCCAAGGATATATTATCACTCGCTCCCACACGTGTAAATATTTTATCGACAATACCCATAGAAACTTCTTGAGCGGGCACAAAACTCCCCATTTGTGCGAGGATAACAATCAAGGCAGTTTGACGTAATAAAGCCGATTTACCGGACATGTTGGGGCCGGTAATCATAATGATTTGTTGCTCTTCTCGATTCAAGGATACATCATTGGCGATATAGGATTCACCTACGGCCAATTGATTTTCAATAACCGGGTGACGTCCAGCTTTAATGATTAAGTCGGTTCCTTCGATCAGCTGCGGACAATTGTAATTTTGCTTTTGGGCTAGAAGCGTAAAGCCTACTAAACAGTCCAAAGTTGCAATCTGTATTGCATTTTGTTTTAATACGCCCAACGTATTCTGAATGTTTTTAAGGAGCTTGGCATAATAAGTAAGTTCCAAGGTCTGAATCCGGTCCTGTGCCCCAAGAATTTTGACTTCATAATCTTTCAATTCTTCCGTAATATAACGCTCCGCATTTACTAAAGTTTGCTTCCGAATCCATTCTTCGGGTACCTTATCTTTATGGGTGTTGCGAACCTCAATATAATACCCAAAAACATTGTTGAAAGCGATTTTCAACGAACTAATTCCGGTTCGTTCCGTTTCTTGCTCAACCATTCGATCCAGATGATCTTTTCCGGATTTACGGAGATTCCGTAATTCATCCAACTCTTCCGAAAACCCGTCAGCAATAAAGTCTCCTTTGGTGGTGCTTACTGGAGCTTCCTCTCTTAATGTAGATCGAAGGGTTTCGATCAGCTCATCGCAATTGTGGAGTCCCAGACCGAGATTTTGAAGAACTTTTTCAGAAGAATCGACTAAAGCTGCTTTCAATGGAACGAGTTCCAGAAGGGAGTTTTTTAATTGGATCAACTCTCTTGGAGCAACTTTTTGGGTTGCTATCTTAGACATCAAACGTTCAATGTCTCCAATATTCTTGAGACGTAAAACAGCTTCTTCTTTTATTTCTTCTTGACTGATGAAGGCATCTATCGCCTGATGTCGATCTTGTATTTTACGGACTGATTTTAGCGGGAAGCTTACCCAATGTCTGAGCATACGCCCACCCATAGCGGTGGAAGTGAAATCGATAACATCGATTAAAG
>Ga0206131_10003020_pt1 | contig 19737 bp, 23 predicted proteins | sample Helgoland_Spring_FD_148636 | JGI IMG/M metagenome (GOLD analysis project Ga0206131, IMG submission 148636) | Pelagic subsurface seawater microbial communities from Kabeltonne, Helgoland, North Sea - Helgoland_Spring_Bloom_20160517_1 | ecosystem: Environmental > Aquatic > Marine > Epipelagic ...
AATAATAATAACTTGTATTGTAATATTTCAATTATATTATAATAAACAAGTTATTTATTATATATTAAATAATAAAAAAAATATACCTACACCTGAATATATAATTAGAATTATCATAAAAAATTTAAAAAATAAAATAACATTACATAATAACTTTATTTTTTATGATATAGGATGCGGTGATGGAAATATGATAAATAAAGTATTCGAACCCAATATGTTTAAAAAATATATAGGGATTGAATATGATTACGAAACTCATCAAAATTCTAAATCAATTAATGAAATGATAGAATTAGTACTAGCTAATGCATTAACTTATAATTATCTTAACATACCTTCTGTCATTTATCTTTATGAACCATTCTTTTCTTTTAATTATAATGATGCTAAAAAAATGTATCATAAATTGTTTAAACTGATTACAGCTAAATGTATGAAAACTATATATATAGTTTATCTCACTGGAGACCTTTTTTTAGGAAGTCCACATTTATATAAAAGTAAATTACTAAACAAATATAAATTAATTAGTAAAGAAAATATTTATCGACCGTTATTACTAAGATTTAATAAATTATTTGTTTATAAAATAAATTAATTAGCAATTAGTTGTTTTGAAAAATTTTCAATCTCTTTCATATTATAATTTATCATTCTATCAAATTCTTTGGTATTTTTTTCAAGAGTTTCTTTGTATCCTTTCTTGTCAGGATAAAAAGTTGATACCCACCAGTTAACTGCTTTAATCTGATTATCTTTATAATTATGAAAGTCCTCTCCAAAATAGTTATTTCCTTTAATATATTTAACAATTTTATTAATCATAATTTGTTGAACGTTAGCTATCTTCTTATTAATAAAAATAAATTGTTGCTTAAGTTTTGTAGAAATTTCTAAATCTTCAAAAATATCCATAGTAAATTTTTCAACATTCATCTTAGTAAGAACTCCTTCTAAGATTTCTAATTGTTGGTCTAAAAATTTTTTATCCTTAGTTTGACTGTATTTAAAGCCTTTTACTACTAAATATCTTTCAGAATTAGATGAACGTGAAAAGAATGGTTTAAACATATATGCTTCATCATAAAAACTAGACACTATCATTATCATTTTAATAGTAACATCAGTAAAAGTTTCAAATAATTTTAAGACAAATGTTCCTCCTTTAGCTTGAACTCTTAGTGCTGCTACTATTTGACCTAGAATAAGACGATAAGCTTCTTGTTCTTGATAATTTTCATTATTCCATTCAAAGCCACCGTCAGCAGTAACAAGATTTGCATATTTTTTATTTTTCTTAATATCTCTTTTAAAGTTACTGATAGTTTTAACATCAGTAATATCACCATTATCTCTAGATTTATATTTCATAGCAGTTTTACGTGGATAAGTTTTATGAATATTTAAAATTCCTGGAAATTTAGCATCATAATAACTCATAAATTGTTTACCCATTTCAATATAATTTCCTTTTTCGGGGTGAATAGTTACTCCAAACGATTTATCTTTTTTTCCGGTAATATCATATTGTTGTCTATATTTAAGTACTGCTTGGATAAATGCACCCGGACCTTCTGCAAGTGCAGCATGAACAAAATCTTTTTCGTTCGCTAGATCAAAATAATATAGGATTTCCCACATTTTATAAAACGCACGAGAAAGAATACGAGGTTCTTCTTTTGCAGATAAGTTAAAATATTTTTTAGTTACATTTGTAAGATTATCTTTCCAATCAGGTGTTCTATGTTCAAATGGTGAGACAATCAGATAAAACTTTTCTTTGGTATCTAATTTATTAGTTATCGACATTGCATCTTTTGTTCTATGAATGAAATAATGAAAACCATTACTAGTAATAGGTTGATTGATGATAGAAGAAAATATAACTTCTTTATTCAACTTTGTTAAATCTATTTTTTTGTTTTCTAGCCTTACAACAAATGGATTATACATATTAATATAATAGAAATATATTTCTTAATATCAATTTTTTTATAATTATTAAAATTGTAAATTTTAAAATTATAAAAAAAAGGAAAATATAAAATTCTTGCAGAGAATTTTATTATTATTTTCAATTTTTTTGGGTTTTAGAACCCTAAAAAATATATTATATAAAATATTTTAAAATACTATACGCAGCTATAAATAAAATATTTCTTAATTATTATTTTAACCAACTAATGGACACATAATAGATTCTCCTTTCCAATTTTCCCACGAAGCTTCATACTCTTTATTGGCAATCACTACAATACCCCAAATATAAAGACTTGTTACAGCTAGACCCCAAAGACAACCTCCACAACCACTGCACAATTTAACACTATCGTCATCCTTACTATTTGAACCACAAAAAAGTGTCATACAACAAACTAGTAAACATCCTCCGAAAAATAGACCCATGTAGGCTCCAAAAATATCCCATCTTCCGATATTTCCAAAGCCAGACCCGAACATTCCAGTAAATGGAATAGCTTGTAATATGATAGCAGGAACAAAAGATTTCCCATCTTCTACACATTCACTCTTCATTTCATCCCATTTCCAACAATCATGAGGTTGACAATATCCAGTAGAATTGTCATAAGACAAACAATTACCTGGACAGATACAATTACTTCCATTTGTATTTGGAAGACATTCAATATTACTAACACTATATTGATTCCCTCTTACACTATTAGCATGAGTAGATTTAAAGAGGATGAGTTGGAAAATAATGCTAAATATAATAGCAATAAAATTAATATTTGTTTTGACAGATGTCATTAAAATAAGAATAAATTAATATTTTCAATTTTTTATTAAATTAGAAAAATTTAATAAAAATATATTAAAAATTTAATAAAACAATATTTTGGAATCATGTTCCCTATCTGTGTAAATACATTATAGTAATATAATGTAAAGATATATCATTTGGATAAATAATACATCTTATTGATGTCTTGTCTGTGTTACCGTTTTTAATCACATACATCTCATCATGTGTGTATTGAAAAAGCTCACCAGCCCATTAGATATTATCTAAAGGGCTGCTAGTATTTTAAAATTTCAATTTTTATAACTTTACTTAGTATTGTTATAAAGTTATTAAGATGACACGAATATATACAATCTTATCCAATTTTTATATATAATTATGATGGAATTTGTAATAATTATTATTTTGCGAAACAACTATTCCTTCAAAAAATCTTTCTTTATTTTTTTCAATAATATAATCTTTTACATGTTGTAATGATTCATCTGCATTATCTAAGTTTAATTTTAAGTCATTTATTACTGCAGAACCATGAAGGTAATATCCATGATGTTTAATATTATATGGATTACCCTGTACTTTAGGTCCAATAAATTCCATTGTAACCATATCAGGTAATTCATCTAGATTGACAAATTTACTATTAAATATACCTTCTGTCACTGAATGAACCATAATACTATTATTAGTATCTATAGCACTTTTATCCCATTTATCTTCTTTACTATTAAGATCGATAGGTATAAATCCAATCCTATGATTTTCTAAAGTTGGTTTTTTAATAAATTGAACCCAACTACTTGGTGGAGTTTTAAACTTTCCTGTTTTTTTGTTTCTTTTAATATCCCGTCTTTTCCATACCTTACCCTGATATAATAATCTACAACTTCCATCTATTTTTTCTGATACGGTATATCCTGGTAACAGGTTTACTCTAAATTCAGGAATTGCAATCATTTTAGCATTCCTATTCTTTTTCATATTGTTAGTATTAGATGTTCTCATAGTAACAAATAAAGAAGGAACCTTGTTTAATACACTGCTGTACATTATTATTTTTTTAATTTATAAAAAGTCAATTTTTTGTATTTGTAATAAATTATCTTTAAAATTTTAATAATAATATTCATTTTTTTAATTTTCCAAAAAAGTTAAAAAAATTGATTTTAAAAAAAATAACTTAGTTATAATATAATGCAAAGTGTTAGACTAACCTATAGTTCAGTAGAAATGAATCAAATTCGATTTATGAATATTCTCAAGTTATTAAAAAGAAGGGGAGTTATTAAAGATGTGGATAAAATTTATAAAGCTAATAAACCTGATTCTATGATGAATACAATATTTAAGTTTAAAAGTGATATTAGTGATACTAAAGTTGCAATTAACTTAATCTCTAATACTATCAGTAGTATTCCTAAAAATTCTAGTATTGATGATTTTTTAGGCCAAAATATTAAAACTGTAAAAATATTGTGTTTACCTAATATTACAAAAAAAGTTTATAAACAAGTTAAAGTGTATCCTAATAGCCAAGTTTTTGAATTATTAAATTTTGATGAAGATGTTCCTTCTAAAGACTTTATTCAAGAACATCGTATAATTTCTGAAGAAGAAGCTGAAATTATTAAAAAACAATATAAAGAATCAAATCTTCCTAAAATTCAAGATTGTGATTTTATGGCAAGATATTATGATGCTCAACCTGGACAAATAATGGAAATTAAAAGAAGTAACATTAATTGTGGTGTAGGTATAGCTTATCGTCTTGTTGTACCAGGAACTATAGAATTATTCTTTTAAAAAAAATCAATAGTATAATAATATGATTTTAAATATTGATGATGATATTATTATAAAAAATATAGGTGATTTAAAAAAAAATATAGTATTAACAGATAAAAATCAAAAAATTACTCTTACAAAAAAAGAATTTTTTAATATGATAATTAGTTTTAATAAGAAAAAGACACTTGATTACTTGATAAAAAATGAATTATTACCTATTGATAATATAGATTATGATGGTAGAACTATTCTCTATGATATTATTAAATTTAATTATTTTGATACTTTAAAAAAAATAATTGATTATAACAAAAAGAAAATCGGTATTTCTATTCAAAATATCAAAGATAAAAAAAATAATACTTCTATATTTTACTCAATTATTTTTAATAGATATGATATGTTTGTTTATATGATTAATAATAATTTTGATCCCTATCATAAAAATATATTAGGGTTAAATTGTTTTCATTTAGCTTTGAAATTAAATAGAACAAAAATACTTAACTTTCTTATAGAAAAATATGAAGACTTTTCATTTGTTAATGATAATAATGAGTCATTTCTATATTTAGTTTTACAACAAAATGATGAAACTATATTTGAAAAAATAATAAAAAAAATAATAGATATTAACCTAGCTGAAAAAGAATATTATATAAATCCATTAATTATTACGGTAGTAAATGATATGATAAAAGAATTTGATATTCTGATAAATCAACCCACTATAAATCCAACACAATCAGATAAATATGGTAATACTATTCTTCATTATGCTATTCTAGAAAACAGATATGAAATTATTATTAAAATTATAGATATATTTGAAACTTTTAATTATCAAAACCTGAATGGATTAACACCATTCCATCTGATTATTCAAAATAATGAACTATTCTATAAATTACATCAAATGAATCCTAAATCTTTTCAGAAATTAGTAGATAATACTAATTTTAATCTTATTAATAATGATGGTGAAAGTGTTGCCTTTAACCTGTTAAAAAATTCTCTCGACGATATATCTTTAGATATAATAAAGAAAAAGAAAATAAATCCATTAATTGTAAATTTAGAAGGTAATGATATAGTTGATATTGTAAAAACTAACCCAGATATAGTTAATATTTTTGTAAAAAAATACTATGATGCTTTATCAAAAGTTGATAAAGATAATTTAGAAAAATGGGAAAGACATTGTTTAGATAAAAATTATAAAACTTTAGAAAATGATTATAATATTAAAAAACATACAAAAAATCTAAAAAATGAAGATAAATGTTTTGAAATTATTAGAAGAAAAATATTACTAAAAGAAAAAGCTTTACCTACTAAAAGAAATAATGAAATTAAAATTAATAATGGAATTCCCATGACAGATTGTTATTATACTGGTTCATCAATTGATATTATTTATGGATTAATTTATTTAAAAAATAATCTTAATAGTATTGATATTTTGATTGAATATCCTTTGACTGAAAATAATGAATTGGAAGAATATTATTCTAAAATGAACAAGGATTATCCTTATAAACTAGATTTTTCTAATTTTGAAATTAATTGGTTTTCAATTAATATATTTTATCCTTCATATCTTGATAAAAAATTAGAAGTTTATAAAAAATCTTCAGAAAAAATAAAAAAAAGGTTTATTATTATTCCAATTAGTATAGAATTAAGTAATGATAATTCTCATGCTAATATTCTTATTATTGATAATGTTAATAAAGTAATATCTAGATTTGAACCACATGGTGCATTAAGCCCAGACGGATTCTTTTTTAATGAAAAATTATTAGACATGAATTTAAAAAATAAACTTAAAAATATTTTTGAAGATTATACTTATAAACAACCTAAAGATTATCTTCCTAATGTAGGATTTCAAGCTTTAGAAAATCTAATGACAGAACAATGTAGGAAAATTGGAGATCCTAATGGATTTTGTGCTATTTGGTGTATATGGTGGACATATCAAAGAATAAAATATAATAATTTTGATATCAAAACTTTAGCAGAAAAACTTATTAATAAGTTAAAAGTTAATAAAGTTAAAATACCTGATATGATTAGGAATTTTAGTAATAATATTTCAAAGCTACGAGATGAAGTTTTGAAAAATAATAAATTAGATATAAATGATTGGATTAATTCAAATTATGATAGTGATATTTTAGATAGTATTGAGAAAGATACCTTTAGTATGATTAAATAAAGTTTTCATCTTCAATTTCATCTTCAATAACTCCATAATATTTCTTGACTTCGCTGCTAGAAGCATGGTCAAGTAATTTACCTATAGTATTAATAACAAAACCGCCTTGGTTAATTCTTCTATCAAGAATTTCAACCTTTACGAAATCATTTTCTGTTAGTTTTTTCCCTGTTTTTTTATTATTAAAGTTTTCTGAGAAATCCCAAAAAGTACTATCAATTTCTTCTTTTGGAATAAAAATAAATATCGGTCCATTAGTTCCAACAACTAATTCTTGGTTAATAGTCTTAACTTGGACGATTATTGTACTACGTATAGTTGGATAGCAAATTCTACAATTATATTTTATATCAAACATTGCGCTACCAGAAAGATTTTCTGGACTAATATAACCTCCTTTATAATTTTCTATTTGGTATATCTCATCTATAAACCCATTTTTATTACATTTTTTAGACTCTTTTTGTCTCAAGATATGTAATAGATTTGATTCTAGATCACTATTGAAATAGTGTGGTTCTAATTTGATACGTGTATATTGAAAAGTATCTATATATGGAGATATTAGTGACATTAATAATTAATATATTTTATTTTTAAAATCAATTTTTTTAATGTAAATCAATTTTTTTTTAAGTTTTTGGAAAATGATACATGGTATGAATATAAAGATTTGATTTTTTGAAAGCACAAAATAAAATTACACATAATACTAATTGAAAATTTTTAACATATATATATTATAAAGAAATACTGGTGCAACTATTATTACAGTTTCCTAATTCTGTTCCAGCTTTACCTCTACATTCCATTTCTATACATTTGTTTTTGTAAGAATCTACACAGCCTTCTTTATTAGACACACTATGACAAATAGTTTTAATAATATTAGTATATTCTCTATTTGGTGAAGCTGATAGGTTTTCACTAGAACAAGTTAAGAAATAAAGTAATACAACAAATAAGATTACGAATTGATATTTTTTAAATATTTTTAAAAGATCCATATATTATATATATTGATATTATATATAGTATCAATATATTTATCTACATTGATGTTTATTTTCACAAAGTGTTTTACATCTTCTTCTTTCTTGATTATCTTCATATAAATCATTGCAAACCTCTTTGCACTCAAATCTTTTTGAACATGAACCAACATTTCCACCAGTTAAATCTCCTAAATTACCAAGATTTTCTTTTAGACTTAAATTGAGTAGGATTAGGATTATCATAATTATAATAACATTATTAAACATATATATATATATGTTTAGAAATTGATATATAGATATATATTACATTGGTTCAAATAATTCATCTTCTAATAGGATTAATCTCTTACTATAAGTTTGATAAATTTTTAGTTTACTATCAATATCAAGTTCATCTTCTTCAAATACTTTTTTTAATTCTTGAAAAGAAAGGTTTTTATATTTATCATCAATAATATAATTATTTTCATTTTCGATATCATTTTTATGTTTATTAATTTTAGTTTGATATTGATAAATATGTTCTTTTAGTGATTTAATATGTTCTAACTTTTCATCAAGGTCATTAATTTTTTCTAACTGTTTTAATTTTATATTAATTTGTTCTAATGTTAATATTTTACTCATTTATAATATTAAAATACATTTTTTTAAAAGGATTTATTTATGTTTACTAATATGTTCTCTTTCAATTTCTTTATCTAATTTAATATATAGACATCTTGAATTTAATTCTTTATACATGTGGTTAATTACAAATGATATAGTATTAATTGATTTAGAAAAATCATTTAAGTGTAATTTATCACTATCTTTATTTTTTAAGATAAAATTTATTATTTGGTTAAGATCACATATTACCATATTATGTACATAATGATCTTGGTAACATACATTTTTTTTATGAGAATAATTATAAGTACAATTTTCTTTAAATTTACAAAATTTATATGAACATCTTTGAATATTATCTTTTGCTACTAATACAACATCTTTTTGATTTAATCTTCCTTTAAGAATTAAAGATATTTTTAATAAATAATTCAAAGTATTTATAATAAAATCAAAATCTATTTTATTTAATTTTAAACAATATCTATTTAATGTAAGTATAATATTTTTTTGCTCTTCTAATAATTGTAAACTATTTTTTGGTTTATAACATTCTAAGTTGAATTCATTAATTGTCATCTTTTTTAATTCTTCCAATTCCTTAAGAAATTGCAATTCTTTCATTTTTAATGTATCAAGATAATTTTTTTTAGCTAGTAAGTTTAAATTTGATATATAAGAATTATTATCTATAAATAGAATATCTTTATTAAAATATGTTGTCCAGTCCATTATGATATTATACTAATTTATTATTTAAATAAAATTCTATAAATAAAATTCTATAAATACTAGTGAAATATAAGAACAACCTATTTATAAAAAAACTTTAATAAACAAAAATTATGTTTGTTATTAATGTCAGATTCAGATTTTATAGATCTCAATAATTATCCTGAATTAATAAATGATTATATTTATATTGAAGATGAAAAAACTTTAAAAGAAATAAATTATGGTGTATATATAAAATATATTAATAATAGATTAGAACTAAGACAAGGTGGGATATTAACAAACCTTATAAATGAAAATGGTAGTTATTATCTTATTTTACTTCAAAAAAAATATAAAAAATTTTATAAAGTTGGTTTTAATAAAAATTATATTTTTCAGAAAAAAGATAGAAATGATATGGTTAGAGAATTATTTTTAAAATATTATGATAAATATGATTCAGAAAGTGATAAAGATAGTTAAAATATAAAAAATTGATAATAAAGATTAATCTCTCATAAATATATATGGAAAACAAAATAAAGAAAAAATCATCTAAAAATAAATTATCTACTGATGAAATAAAAAAAAAATTAAAAGAATATTCACGGGTTGATGATATCTCAAAAATTAATATAGGAACTCATTTAAGATATTTTACAGTAGAATCTAATGGTAATAAATTATTTAGATTAGGTGGATTTCTTAACAAGGTTAATATTAAAGATGGTTATATCGTTTTAGGAAATAATAAAATTACTTGGTCGGTTCAAATAAAAACTAGCATATTTTATAAAAAAATGGATTACAGAGAACTCAAGAAAAAAATAGAAAAAAAAATAAAAGCAAAATATTTAAAAAAAATAATAGAACTAGAAAAAGAAAATTCTAATTTGAGAAAGAGTATAAAAGAAATTAAAAAAAGAAAAGAAAAATAATAAAAAAAATTATATAAATAATAATATATGAGTTTTATTTATACCGCATTTGGTGATAAAATATATATTGAAAATTTCACAGAAACAAAAGATAGTGGTGCAAAAGAAGTTACTACGATTGATAAATCAGAAGAAGATGTTAAAGTTGATTTAAAATTAGATTTTAATGTTTACTCGCATATTAGAATTTATAATGAATCACAAACTAATTATATTTCTTTGTATCCTAGATATTTAGAAGAACACAAAGAAATTGGAGGTTTTGCTATATTTACAAAAAAAGATAATATGAGAGAATCATTTTTAGCTAATGACCCTTTTATTACTCTTAACGATGAAGCTAACTTAATTCATCTAAAAATTCATGATGAAAGTAACCAAGAACAAAATGAAGATAAAAAAAATATGATTATAAATCCAAAATTAGGAATTTTCCAAATCAAGGATGAAAAAATTATTTTTAAAAAAGGAGACCGTGAACTATATTTAATTTATGATTTTGAAAATAAAAAATTACAAATCAGAGAAAGTTTAGTAGAATCTAAAAATAATATGGTTAAATTTAAAATTAAAAAAATGGTTGATAAAAAAGAAGTAGAAGTAGAATTAGTTAATAATTATATATTTTTTGATTGGAGTCCAAGTGGAAGTACAAGATTAAATATATACGATAATAAAAATTCAGATGGTGTTGAATTACATGGAAGTTTCTACAAAATAAATAAAGACAGAGACACATTTTACTTGGCTAATGTATCAGACCCTGATACAGTTGAAGAAAGTAATCCAACAAACCATTATTTACAAGTAGGTGCTACAATATATTCATCATTTAATAATGCTAGTTTATTTGCTTTCAAACCAATTACTTCTAAAGAAGAAATTAACAAATCTGTAAATATTAATATTTCAGATGAGTTAATTGAAAGATTTAGATTTCATGGCAAAAAAAAAGACGAAGATCCATTCATTAAATCTTTTAATATTAATAAACTTATAGAAGCTAAAGATAACATGAATGATAATAAAAATACAGTAAATGATGAAGTTTTAAATAAATACAAAACTGTAATTACTGCAATGAAAAATGAAAAGGAAGCTAGTGATGCAAGTAACAAAAGTATAAATCTTTACGATGAAATGATTGTATTACACTCTGAAGTCTTAATTATCAAAAATAGTTTTAAATATTATTTAGTTGCTGTTGAAATAAATGAAACTAATAGAGTTTCTAAAAAACTAAAATATATTTCATTTGAAAATAAAAATCTTTTTTCAAAAAATGATGTAACTAAACATTTAAAAGTATGGGTAAGAGAAACTGTTTAAAATTATTATAAATTAATTTAAAAAATGTAATAATAATTTTTATTTTATTTAAAAAATAAAATAAAAATATCTAAATTGATATATATATAATGGGTAGTAAGAAAGCTTCTAAAAAATCTATTAAAAAACCTAGCAAAAAAACTAGTGTAAAAAAAAATAAACCTGTTAAAGGTAATAGAAAACTTAAAAAAACTTCTAAAAAAACTTCAAAAAGTACATCTAAAAAAAATAAAAAAAAAAGTAAAAGTAAAAGTAAAAGTAAACAAGATAAAACTGAAACTGAAATTATGAGAGATATAATATTTTCATCTGAAGATGATAGTGAAATAAATAAAGTAGAATCAAATTTACCAACATACACACCTGAATTTAATCCTCAACTTAGACAACAAATGACTTCTCAGATGCCAATTAACTCAGGTATGGTAGGTCAACCTAATATGATGGCTCAACCTATGGTACAAGCACCCACATTAACTCCTACTGATTTTAATGCTAATTTATTTCAAAATATGGCACCACCTATGAATTATAAATACTTTAATGGTGAGATGAATTCTTTACCAAATTACTATCAACAAATGCAAATACCAGGTTCGGTTAACCAAGCACCAATGAGTCCAGTTGCTGGTCATATGGGACCAATGAGTCCAGTTGCTGGTCATATGGGACCAATGAGTCCAGTTGCTGGTCATATGGGACCAATGAGTCCAGTTGCTGGTCATATGGGGCCTATGAATCCAGTTGCTGGTCATATGGGACCAATGAGTCCAGTTGCTGGTCATATGGGGCCTATGAATCCAGTTGCTGGTCATATGGGGCCTATGAATCCAGTTGCTGGTCATATGGGGCCTGCAGCTGCTCCAATGAACCAAGTTGCACCAACTTCAGGTTATCCTTTTAATATTAATTCTTTACCAAATTACATAAATTAAACTATTTACTAATATATTCTCTAACCTTTTCATTAAATTTGCTTCTATCATCTCTATAGAGTATAGCAGCATCACGGTTTGCAGGAGAATTAACATTAGGATCATCGAATAGTGATATTAGACTCATTAAAATAGATTGGATGTTAAGAGATGGAGCCCAATTATTTTGCAAAATATCTATACAGATTTTTCCATCTCTATAAATATTAGGATGAAATACAAATTTAGTAAATTTTACAGAAGGTGGTTTTACTGGATACGATTCGTCAAATTTCATAATAAGTGGAAATTTACCTTCACTGTAAGGTGAATCAACTGGACCTTCAATATAACCTTCCCAAACTAGAATATTATCTTCACGAGGAAATATATTGACTCTTTCTATAGGGCTTTCTTTAATTCGAGTAAGTTCTTTTTTTAATCTTTTCACATGAATAGGCATTGTTAAAGTTATAAATATATGAAACAATCAATTTTTTTATATATATATATATAAATATATAGGACCATATTGATAATTTATCCTTTATACGAAACATCTAGTTAATATTTAAATATTTTGGAAAAAAATTGTTTAAATATTTCTATATATGATATATATATGAACTCAGAAGTTAAATCCCCCAATTTAGAAGTTTTACAAAATCCTGAAAACAATCGCCTAGCTGTTTTTCCATTAAAGTTTTCAAAAATCTGGAAAGCTTACAAAAAACAACAAGCTGCATTCTGGACAGCAGAAGAAGTTGATCTTAGTAAAGATGCCTCCGATTTTGAGAAACTTAATGACAATGAAAAACACTTTATTAAGATGGTTTTAGGTTTTTTTGCTGCAAGTGATGGTATTGTAAACTTAAATTTAGGAGATAGGTTTATGGCAGATGTTGAAGTGTTGGAAGCTAAGATAGCTTATTCTTTTCAAATGATGATGGAAAATATTCATTCAGAAATGTACTCATTAATGATAGACAATATTATTAAAGAACCTATTGAAAAAAATAAATTGTTGAATGCTATTAGTAATTACCCATGTATTAGTAAGAAGGCAAAATGGGCTATTAATTGGATTGGTTCAAAAGATAGTTTTGCTAAAAGATTGATTGCATTTGCTATTGTTGAAGGTATTTTCTTTTCAGGAAGTTTTTGTAGCATTTTCTGGTTAAAAAAGAAAAATCTAATGCCTGGACTATGTCAAGCTAATGAATTAATTAGTAGAGATGAAGCTTCTCATACAGATTTTGCTTGTCTGCTTTATGAACATATTAAAGATAAACCATCTAAAGAAGAAATAGAAAATATGTTTAGAGAGGCAGTGATGATTGAAAAGGAATTTATTTGTGAAAGTTTACCATGTTCTCTTCTAGGAATGAACAGTGAATTGATGAGTCAATATATTGAATATGTTGCAGATAGACTTTTATGTCAATTGGGATATCAGAAAGTTTGGGGAACAGCAAATCCATTTGATTTTATGGAAAGTATCAGTTTAGAAGGTAAAACAAACTTTTTTGAACATCGTGTAAGTCAATATCAATTAAGTAGTGTTTTAAATGAAGGTAGAGAAAACATTTTTGAAACCGATGATGATTTCTAAATAATATAATTAATTTAATTAATTAAATTAATTAATAATATTTAAATAAATATTTAATAATACATTAATGAGTAATCCCGAAATGACATTAGGTAGTTATAATCAATTGTTGGAAGAATTAATGAAATTATTTCCTGAAGATGCTGATAATATTACTAGTATTCTAATAATGGAAGATGATCTTAAACTTCAAAGTATTGAACTTTTTTCTGAACTATTGGAAGATAGTGAATTGTTTGGACTTTTTCAAAAAAGAAAAATTAAAGCTTTTTCATCAAAAAATGAAAAAACAAAAAACTTATCAACTTCTTTATTTGGTTCTACACTGACTCTAAAAAATATTTTCAATAATCAAACTCAAGTTATTAAAGATACATTATGGACTTATTTACAATTAATTGTTCTGACAAGACTATTAGAAAATAAAGAAGAAAATGTAGATAAGATTAACATGTTAGAAGAAGCAATTAAAACTAAACGTGAAAAAGCTATTGAAGAACGTAATATTAAACAAACAGAAATTCCAGTTAAAAATCCACTAGATTTAGATGTAAATGAAGATACCAATAACATGATTAATGACATCATTAGCAATTTTGAGGTTAGATTACAAAACGGTCAAGGAAATCCATTAGAAAGTGTAATGGAAATTACAGAAATGATTAATAGTAAATATCAAGATAAAATTAACAATGGAGAAATTGAGATTGAAAAACTTTTAGAAAATGTTACGGGTTCAGTACCAGGTTTAGATAAAATGATGAAAAGTATGGGAGGAGCACCTGCTAAACCTAAAGAAACTGTTATTATTGACGAAAACTTTTCCACAGATGATGTAAAAATAGAAGCACCTACAGAAAGTGGTCCTAATATGGCTAATATGATGGGAATGTTTAATAAACTAAGTAATATGACAGATAGTAATGGTAATATGGATATTGGTAATTTCATGAAACAACTTTCAAAAGATGCCAATATGACAGATGAACAAGTTAAACAAATGGAAGATATGGTTAATATGGTAGATAAAATGGATCTTTCCAGAGATAATGAAGAATCAAATAATAATGAAGAATCAAACAATTATGAATCAACTGATTAAATAAATTTCATCATGTAGGTACTATCTGATGGTAGATGATACCCACATTTATTCTGATAATATTGACGAGTTCCTACTCCTGCAATAATCGCCATTTTATGATAATTATGCTGTCTTGCAATATTCTCAGCAATTTTTACCATTTTACGTCCAAAACCACGATGCTGAGCATCTTTTTGCTTTTTGTTTATACTAACACTATTACCATAAACATGAACCTCTCTTATCATTGCACAATCATTAAGGTCCGGTAGAATTTTACCTCCTGGGTTATTATCCAATCTAAGGCGACAAAAACCATAAACAGCCTGATAGGTATTCTTATTACCCTTATAATAAACATATATTCCAAAAATTCTACAAAACCAGGCAGCTATCAAGAATAGAGTATAATAGAAATCTTTATACCATGGTATAGAATGTGCTTCGAATTGAATATGAAACTCCATACCTTCAGATGCATTATAAGGATAAACAACCAAACGATTATGATTATTAGGAAACTTTCTATCTTTAATTTCCATAAATCTAATATCTAAACATTTCTTATTTTCCTTTTTAATCTTATCATTAATCATTTGTCTAAGATTTACCTTCTTACAATAACCTGCTTCTATTTCATTTGTTGGAATATCTCGAACAAGACGTTGAATCCTTACCCAAGGATTCATATTAGTAAGATAGTATTCTAATACTTCAATAAGTTGATTAAGATTCGTTTCACTATAAGGTTTATAGGTTCCATTCTCATACCAATCTCCAATTTCACTATGTACAATAAGATTTTCATCATGAGATTTACAAACAGCAGTAGGATAAATTTTAACATCATCAAATTGTAAGTCCGGATTTTCTATAGCCTGTTGAAACATCCATTTATCTTTCATTGGTGAACTACCAGGAAGATCAGGCATTAAATGGACTACAACTTTTAGACCTGCTTGTTTTAACAGTCTAATAGCCTTAATAGTATCTCGTGTATAACAATCACGCTTAATCTTTTTTAGAATAACATCATCATAATGTTGCACTCCAATTTGAATTCTGGTAACTCCATAATTTCTATATTTACGAATACTATATTTATTAATAAAATCTGGTCTAGTTTCTAGAGTCATTCCTACTACCCTAAATCGCGCTGTTTCATTAATAGTTATCTCTTGGTCTATAGATTTCATTTCACGATTTTCCATTCCATAACTATTACATGCCCAATAAATTTCTTGAATGACACTATCACGATAATCTTCTGGATAACATTCCCAAGTTCCTCCTGAGATAATAAACTCACATTTAAACATATGATTCTTTTTATTCATGTCTTCCAAACTAATCACACCATTGTGTTGGTAACATTCAAATCTATCATAAATTTGACCTTGAACAGAAAAGTTATGTCGTGTAGCTCTTCTCATAGCAGGTTCACCAGAAAGATATGATTTTGGCTGAGTAGGATTACCTGCTAGATCAGTTTCGGTTGGACAATAAGAACACTTTTTAGAGCAAGAAAAACTTGATCCTTTACGATATTTAGTTGGTTTCCATTCAGGTGCAAGCACTACTGTTATAACTAATACACCTGATTGTTTTCTCATAATTCGTTTAATCATCCAACTTCTAAATAATGGATTTGTTTCCATAGTTGAAAAATTATCAGAATAAATTCGACGAATTCTGTTTTTAGAAAGATGTATATGATGTTTTCTTCCTACTTTTCTAGAAATAACATCAATTCGTTGCTTGGTTGATACATTAATTGTATCTTTAATTAAATCTTTTACAAAATTTACTTCAATATTACTAATTTCATTAAAATTAGGTTTAGAAAGTTCTTCTATATCTGGGATATGACACATATAAATATTTAAAAATATTATAAAAATTTTCAATTTTTTTTTATATCGTTTATTATATATGCCTGTTATAAATATTGGTGGTACTGAATACACTGTTGCAAATTTAGATGGAGAACATGAACCTACTGAATCTACATTATGGGATGATTATCTTTTAACCGGAACTGAATCTATTTTGAAAAATACTGTTATTAATCAAGAAACGTTTCTTAGTTTAGATGTTAATCGTGATGATGAATTAGACTTATATGGTAAACTTGGGACAAATGAAGAAGGGAAAAAATACATTGATTTAAGAGACGATGAGAATGAATTAAGAAGTCTTTCTCTTTTGGATGATATAGATAATATCACCGTTGAAAAAGCAGCAGAAGCTCTTTCTAATATTTTAAATTCTGTAATTGTAGTAGATGATACTTTAGAAGCTAACATCACAAATGTATTAGTAAAAGTATTTGGTAGTGAGGTAGTTAGTGATGAATTAGTTAATGACCTTGTTGGAATTATGAATAGTGCTCAAAATACCGCGGCCGTTTCTAAAGCATACTTTAATGCAATTAAAACAGCATTAAACAACTAAATTTTTAAATTGATATAAAAATATATATTTAAAAATTTTCTATAGTTTAGTATATATATGGTATGTTTTGAAATTAATAAATCTAAAATGAACGCTCTTAGAAGTGGTGAAAAATTTCTTGAGGAAGTTGATAAAACTCTTGAAGATAGTAGTAGAGAAATTGTAAAAAAAGAAGTTACAAATTCAACACCCAGTTTAAAGTTTTTATCTGATAGTATGCTTCAAAAATATTTTAAATCTTTGGTTGAAGGAAAAGGTTGTGATCTTGCACAAATGATTTTGTTAAGTAGGGGAGAAGATCTTTTATCATTAAGTTCTAATACTGCTGCAGGACAATCCAATTAAGATGAAGCATAAACAAATAATTAAAAGATTATTAAATAAATAACTTTTAATTTATTCAGTATTAATTGAAACCATGTTAATATCACTAGTTTTAATTTCAGAACTAGTAGATACTTGTTTTTCAGAATCATTTGCTGAATTATCATTTTCAATTGTAGATTCATTAACTTCAGATGTTTCTTCTATTTTAGGCTCTTTATCTGATTTATTTTCTTTTTCAGATTTATCTTCTTCTGATTTATCTTCTTCTGTAGGTGAATCAGTAATATTAACATCTGTTTCAGAATTATTGTCTTCTACTTCAGATGGTGAACCCACAGCAGAATCAGTTGATAAATTACCTCCAGTATGAGCAGAAGATGATTGATAAGAAAATTCTCCTCTACTAGCAGCTGATTCTCTAGTTGAAATATCTGAATTAGCTGTTAAAACTTTTTTAACAGATGATTGTTTTTGTTCATAATCAGATGTAGTTGATGTAGATGAACTATCATCTTTACCACCACCTTCCATGTTTTTAGTTTGAACCATTTTTTTATAAAGTTCTGATGTAATAAATGGAGATGTAGCAGATAATTCGGTGGAAGTTCTTTCATTTCGTTCATTATTAATGACATTGTATTTTTTCATAAAAGTGGTGTTATTTTGTTCACTTTCGGTATCGGTATTAAGGTAGTTTGTTAAAACGTTAGCTAAATCGGTGGACTCTTTGTTCATACCTGACATGTATGGAATTGTTGAACTAATATCTTCTGTATTAATATCATTCCAGTTTTCGGCATTTTGTTTAGTGTTAAAATTTCCCATGATATATATAAGATAGATTTTTATTTTTTAAATTTTTTCTAATTTTATTTATATGAAAGAAACTTTGTTAATTATAACATTAATAATATTAATTTATATATTTTTATTTTATAATAATAATAAATTAGTTTATATTGAAAATAATGATTTTGGAACAAGATTTTTAGTTCAGAATAATGAAGATAAATTTAAAAGCTCTAAAATATTATCTAAATTAACAGAAAAATTATATATTTTAAGAAATTATTTAGTAAAAAATATAAATGATTTTCCTGAATATAAACAATATATAACACTTTTAAAAACAGGGTTTAACAATAATAGAACTACTATTCATGAAGGGTTACCAGATAGTAATCTTACTAGTTATAGTGTTAATAAAGGAGAAGAATTGGTATTTTGTCTTAAAAGTAAAAAAACAGGTAAATATCATAAAATGAACTTATTAATGTATGTTGCGATTCATGAATTAGCACATATAGCTTGTCCGGAAATTGGTCACGGTTCTTTATTTATAAACATTTTTAAATTTTTAGCTGAACAAGCTATCAAACTTAAAATATATAAATATAAAGATTATTATGCTAATCCTGAAGAATATTGCGGAATGATATTATCATCAACAGTATTATAAATATTATATCAACATATATATACATGTATTATTTTGAAGATATAGTTAAAAAAGATAATCATAAACTTTTAAAAATCAAAAAGTATATTTTATTAAATTAAATTAATTTAATAAAATCTATTTATTATTAATATGAAAGATCCTATTAAGATAATACACCGATATAAGAATAAAAATAGAAGAAACCAATTTTTAGTATATATATTTTTAGGTAATTTAGTACCAGAAGATGTGAAAAAAATTTTAAATAAAATTATAAAATTAAATTTTATGGATTCACTATTAAAATTATCTAAAAAAGACCATAAAATTATAACTGAATATTATGGTGAAAAGTGGTATAGTTATTTTTTCCCTTCTGCTCATATAAAACATAGTATAAAAAGTATAATTAATTCATCAAGTAACCGAAAAAGTATTGTAAATTATATGGGTAAAGAATGGTTTAATAACAACATTGAAAAAACACCTAAAAAAAAAAAAATAAGTAGATTTGACAATAAATAAATTATTA
>Ga0206131_10003021_pt1 | contig 19737 bp, 9 predicted proteins | sample Helgoland_Spring_FD_148636 | JGI IMG/M metagenome (GOLD analysis project Ga0206131, IMG submission 148636) | Pelagic subsurface seawater microbial communities from Kabeltonne, Helgoland, North Sea - Helgoland_Spring_Bloom_20160517_1 | ecosystem: Environmental > Aquatic > Marine > Epipelagic ...
AATCGACGGCCAGCGCGTCGCGCTGGTTGTGGATGAATCTAGTGCCGAAAAGAAATCCGATTTCCGATCGGCCGACGTCTATGCCCCGCAGTTTGCCCGGCGGAACTTAATTTTCCGCAGTCGCGATGAGCAAGCACCGAACTACGCCACCGGGCAGCTCGATTACTTGCGGGTCTACAGCGAGGTCGCCGAGGACTTCGCCGCTCTGCCCGCCCCGCCGACGGTGAGTCCGAACAAAGCCATGCCCGAGGTGTTTGGGAAACTGGACAAGAAATTTGGCGGTCGCCTCGAACACAAACGGATGTTGGAGAATCTCTACAGAGAAAGCACCCCACTGGCCGATGAAGCCAAGGCCTATGACGAATCCCTGCTGCAGATCTACACCTACGAACTGGGCGAGACGCCTGAGGTGATCCAGAAGACGCTCGCCCTTCGCGATGCATATTACAAGCTGAAGGCGCAGCACGAAATCAAGCAGCACGTGCTGAAGAAGAAGTACGTCGTCAGCGATGCGGTTGTGAAAAAGCAACAGGAGATCAAGCAGCTTGTGGCGCAAATGAACGCCATCAGCAAAGATTATTCAGAAAGACGCAGCGCGGTAGAGAAAGAATACCGCGAGGCACCGAAAGATTCGCCCAAGAGCCTGGCCTACAAAGCGTGGCAGGAGAATCACAATAAACCGGCCGACCCGGAATTGGCCAAGAAGATGGATGCCTACAACAAGCAATCCGCGGAAATCCAAACGAGGATCAAGACGATTCGTGAAGAGGTCGCCGCGTCATTCAAGCCGCAGCAGGATGCGTTGGGCACGCAGATCGCCAAGATCGAAACGCAGCTCGACGCCCGCGGCAAGGAACTGACGGAAACCAGCGGCCCGGTGGCGGAAGTGTTCGCGGCGGCGTTGAAAGAAGCGGACGACGAATCAAAGAGGGATCTGCAGAAACGTCGCGATGCGATGTTGCATCAACGGGGCGAGCACGGTGGGCCGCCCACCGGATTCCTGCACGACGACATGCAATATGCGAAGTTGCGGAATCAACTGCAGGATGCCCAGCGGCGAGAGAAGGCCCTCCTCAGCGATGCCCTTCTGCAGAACCAGGCCTACATCGACGCGAATATTCAGATCTTTGTGCTGCAAAAAAGACAGCAGGCCAACCGTGCAGAACAAAACGAACATGCCCTCACTAACGAGTATACCCGGGCCCTGGCTGTATTCTCCGACCGAGGGAAGAAAATCCAACCCATCCAACAGAGAAGGAACACGATCGGCCAGTCGATTTCCAACGGGGAACAGCCCTATATGCAGGAACACCTCGGCGAGTTCGGGGAAAAGGTCGAGACCGCTAAAGTCGCCTGGGACAACGCCCGTTACGAAAACGCGATGAAGGCGAATCCCGACAAATGGAAAGCGCTCAAAGCTTCCACCGACACCTGGGATCGATCCACCGCCAAGAGGAAGTTGGTAGTAACATTGGTCGGTCGTGTCCTCGGCCCCGACTCGGTGGACGACATCAAACAACTGCGCTTCGCGCTGAAGCTGCAGCAGCCCTCGCAATGGTTGTTTACAACCGACGACTGGAATACCGAGCACAAGCTGGAAGAAGATCTTGAGAACAAGAACGAACACGTCCAGCGTTGGATGAAGAGGGTCAAGCCGTATCGCTACAACGTCCTCATTGACAGCCCGAAAAAATAGAATTACTCGCAATCAACAGAGAATGAAATCGATCACAAAACTATTGTTCATCCTGCTGACGGCGTGTGTCGGGTCATCGGTTCATGCTCATACCAGCCCTATCCCGCTGGTCGAGTTGAAGGTGAGTCTTACTGATGACATGCTGATCTACGAAGCCAGAATACCGACCTTTGCGATCGCGCCGTTGGCGGGATTCGATCTGGCAGAAGGGGAGTCGCTGCCGACGAAGACTGATGAGGTCGAGGCGTTCTTTGCCGAAGTGTGCCCGGTCAAGATCGATGGGATCGCGGTGCGTCCGGTGCTGGCGGACATGATCATGGTTGCCCCGGAGATGCCGCCCTCCGGGGATGGTCAGCGTCCATGGGAAGATGGTTCCGATGATGCCGGTGGTCCCGGTGGTCCCGGTGGTCCCGGCTACGGCGAGGCGCTGCCCCAATGGATGGAGGCAAAGGTGAGGCTTGTCTACAGCACAAAAGGCACGCCGCGCCAGGTTTCCATGGTGTGGAACGTGTTCACGGCCGATGGTGCGGACGCTCTGGGGCTGCTCAATCCCTATGGCGCAGATCCTTACGCCGGCGCTGGGACAGGCCTGTCGGTGGGCAAGCCTGACGAAGTGATTGCGATCTCTGAGTTGATGGGACGCAGGTCCTTTCTGACCTTCACCCCTGAAGAGCCGGAATACGTCTGGCATTCCGACGTAACGGCGCGTCGTGGCGATACGATGGGGGTGGTCCCGTCTGCCGCACAGAAGATGATTCAACTGCCGCTGGTCTCCATCGCCGCGACGATCCTGTTGATCCTGTTTCTAGCGGCGGCTGTGAAGTCCGGGAAGATGCCGCGTGGTCTTGTGGCGGGTGCCTCGCTCACGATCCTGCTTGTTGGGATTGTGGGGCGGGATCTCGGTCGCGTGGAAATGAAACAGTTCTGGCGGGGTGGGGTAGTGATGCCCGCCGAACCACAGGCGAAAGAGATTTTCGCGGTGCTGCACCGGAATGTCTACCGTGCCTTTGACTATGACACGGAAGATGCCATCTATGACGCGCTTGCGCAGAGTGTCTCCGGTGAGTTGCTCGACGAGATTTACACCGACGTCTATCAAAGCCTGGTGCTGCAGGATCAGGGCGGTGCGATCTCCAAAATCGAGAATGTCGAGATACTGGAGAGCAAGATGATCACTTCCGATCCGGACGTCGAGAATGGGACTCTGGAGTTCAGAGTGTCCTGCCAGTGGGTGGTCAAGGGACTCGTTGAGCATTGGGAGCACGCGCATCGACGGGTGAATAAATACGGCGCCGTCTATACTCTCAGGCCGTTCGGCGACGCATGGCGCATTTCTGATGTTGAGATGAACGAGCAGGAGCGTATTCTCGCAAAGCCAGGGAAATGAAATCACACGCCATCGAAATCAGCGATCTCACCTTTAGCTACGAAGCGCAGGGCTTTGAGCTCAATATTCCCCAGCTGAGCATTGCGGAAGGGAAACACGTCGCGATTGTGGGGCCAAGCGGCTGTGGCAAGACCACGCTGGCCTACTTGATCTCCGGTATCCATGTGCCGAGCGGGGGCAATGTGGACATTGGCCGGGATTCGATTACCCGCATGACTGACGGGCAACGGCGGGACTTTCGTATTTCAAATATTGGCTTCATCTTCCAGGAGTTCGAGCTGCTCGAGTATCTGCGCGTGGAAGAGAATATCATCCTCCCGTATCTGCTAAATGCCTCCCTGGAACTCGATAAGGCGGTCTATGAGCGCGCGCGTTCACTTGCCGAATCGGTGGGCCTTGGCGACAAGCTGCATCGCTATTCGGGCGAGCTGTCGCAGGGTGAGAAACAGCGACTGGCGATCTGCCGTGCGCTGATTACCGATCCCTGCATCATCATGGCCGACGAGCCAACCGGAAACCTCGATGACGGGAACACGGACACGATTATGGATTTGATCCGCAATCAAGCGCGCCGAAGTGACGCGACGTTCGTGATGATTACCCATGAGCGCCACTTGTTGGACCGGTTCGACGATGTGGTTGACCTGGCGAAGAACGGCGGGAGGAACAGCGGATGACTCGTCTGCTTCTGTTGACATGGCGCTACATGGCGTTCAACAAGATCAAGAGCTCCATCTTGATTGTGTGTCTTACGGTGACTCTGTTTCTGCCGATTGCCGTGCATGTGATGATTGGTCACTACGAACGTGACCTCACCTCGCGAGCTGAAAGCACGCCCTTGATTGTCGGCGCGAAGGGCAATCGCTATGATCTTGTCCTGAAGAGTCTCTATTTTGCCGCCAAGAATCCTGAATCGATCACCATGGGCGAAGCGAGCGCCATTGCTGAGAGTGGTCGCGCGATGGCGATTCCCCTGCACATTTCTTTTGCCGCTCGAGGGAAACCCATCGTGGGAACCTCGCTGGACTACTTCGAATTCCGTGGACTGGAGGTGGCCGCCGGCACCTTGCCTCTGCAGCTTGGGGATACGGTGCTGGGGCATGAAGTTGCCACCGAGCTCAATCTTGGCACGGGCGATGTCATTCTGACCGACCAGACCAGCCTCTACAACATTGGCGCGGTCTATCCGCTCAAGATGCACATTACCGGTGTGTTGGCACCGAGCGGGACACCGGACGACCACGCGGTCTTCGTGGATATCAAGACCGCGTGGGTTGTCGAAGGCATTGGTCATGGGCATACCGATCTGACGAAGACAGAAGATGCCGGAATCATTCTGCAAAAGAAGGAGAACGAGGTCGTTGGGAATGCTGCGATGGAGGAATACACCGAGATCACCGCGGACAATATCGCGAGCTTTCATTTTCACGGAGATCTGTCCGGTTTTCCTGTCACCTCAATCCTTGTGATACCGAACAGCGAGAAATCCGCGACGGTGCTCAAAGGGCGATACAGCGTGTCGCCTAGCGAGCAGATGCTTGTGCCGGCACTCATCATCGAGGAACTCATGGGAATCGTCTTCCAGGTGGAACGATTCTTCAACGCCAGCTTCGTGCTGATTTGTCTGACGACGCTTCTCTTCGTCGTTCTGGTGGTCATGCTTTCACTCAGAATTCGCAAGCGTGAGATGGAAACCATGTTTCGGATTGGGTGCAGTCGCTCGACGGTATTCAGTCTGCAAATCGCAGAGCTTGGGATCGTGTTTCTGATCAGTCTTGTGGCAGCTGCTTGCTTGGCGGGCCTGCTGGTCTGGTTTGCTCCGCAGTTGGTGAACGTTATGTAAAAAAGTGATATGAATAAGATGAATAAGATGCTCGTGGTAGTTCTCGCCCTTGTCGTATTGGGAGCGGGGTGTGGCAAGAAAACGTCGACAAGCGCGACGCCAACGGGGAAGCCGGTCGTGTATACCACGTTCTACCCGACGCAGTTCTTCGCCGAACGGATTGGCGGCGACCTGATCGATGTCGTCTGTCCGGTGCCTTCGGACGAGGATGCCATATTCTGGATGCCGGACGCGAAAGCAATCGCGGCATACCAGAAGGCTGACCTGATCGTCATCAACGGTGCCGAGTTTTCCAAGTGGGTCCAGAAGGTGAATTTGCCGGAGAGCCGTGTGGTGAACACCGCCAAGCCGTTCGAGGACAGCTTCGTTACCATTGCGCATGCCACTGAGCACAGTCATGGCAAGGGTGGGAAACACGCTCACGAGGGGATCGACGGCCACACGTGGGTGGATCCCGTGAATGCAAAAATCCAGGCCGGCGAGATCGAGAAGGCCTTGGTGAAGCGCTTCCCGGAACATCAAGCCGCATTCAAGAAGGGGTTCACCTCGCTGGTCGCGGATCTTGATGCGCTCGACAGGCAGTTGAAGACCTACCAGGCAGCCTACAACAACCAAGCGTTGCTGGCCTCGCATCCTGCTTACAACTACCTTGCGCGTCGTTACGGTTGGAATCTGGAAAGCCTCGATCTGGATCCAGAGGAGATGCCTTCGGACGAAACGATCATGGGAATCAAGGAGATGCTCAAGACGCACCCTGCCAAATACCTGATATGGGAGGCCTATCCCGCCGAGGCCATTGCCCAACGCATGAAGGACGAGCTTGGGCTTACCAGCATTGAGTTCTCGCCCTGCGAGCTGCTGTCCGACGCGGAGATTGATGCCGGCGCCGATTACATGAAAGTCATGCAGCGCAATCTGAAGAACATCGGTGTTGTCTTCGAATGACTTCTGCCTGCTTGCCTTCGACGCAATAGATCGAGCTCTCCTGAAACATTTATCACCAACTCAATTACCGAAACATGAACATCCTGAAACGAAACGTGGCGATCTTCTCTTCGCTTACCTTCCTGCTTTTCGCAGTCGTCGATACGGCTGCAGGAGACGAATATCCTGACGGCAAACTCGGCAAGGCGCTGACCCTCGGCGGCAACTCGGTCACCGTCAAGATCCCGCACTACGCCGGGCTTAAACCGGCCAAGGCGATCACGATCTCCGCGTGGATCAAACCGCAAAGAGTCGGCAAAGGCGAGTGGGATTGGCAGACGATTTACAGGAAAGAAGATGGCAATGCCCGAGCCCTCATGGCGATTGGTGATTACAAGAAGAAGCACAGTCTCTGCTTCGGCTTGGGGGTCGGTGGGAAGTACGTCGACCATGGCGTGCCGCTTGAGCCGGCCAAGTTGCTCGACGGAAAATGGCACTTGGTCAGCGTGACGTTTGATGGCAAGGCAATCACGTTCTACGCAGACGGTCAGGAAATTGGCGTCAAGACGGCCACCGGGGCGATTGACACGCAGGGTGAAGCCCCGGCGTATATCGGCTCTTACATGGGGAAGGGTGAGTTTTTCAAGGGCGGCATCGACGATGTGCGACTCTATGACCGTGCCTTGTCCGCAGGCGAAATCAAGACGATAGCCCTGGCTGATGGCAAGGCCGCGGTCAACGGAATCGTGGGCTGGTGGAAGTTCGATGGTGACCTTAAGAACAGCGCTGCGGAGGCGCCGAAGACCTTGCTTGCAGAACTGGAAGGCATCCACACTCCCGTCATGCCGAAGAGCCTGCCAAGCTCGTGGCTTACGTACCATCTTGCGCATCCCGGTCCAGACAAGGCCATACCCGCAGATCCGAACTGTGCCATCCATTATGGAGGTATTTATCACCTTCATTATATCTATCAAAACAAAGGGCACTCTTTTGCCCATGTAACAAGCAAGGATATGGTTCATTGGGAGTGGCAACCCAGTGTTCTCACGCCGCCTGCAACAGGGCATGGCATGTTTAGTGGTACGGCTTTCCTTACCAGGGAAGGTAAGCCGGCCATCATCTATCATGGTCAGGGTTCCAAAAGAAACCAGATCGCCATTGCAGAGGATGATAAGCTCAACAAGTGGTCAAAATCATTTCCAGTGGAGCCTAAAACAGCCGACGGTAAACCAGCAGAAATGCGCCATTGGGACCCTGATTGTTGGGTGATGAACGACACGTATTACGCACTTGCTGGGGGGAAGAACCCGACACTGGCAAAATCAAAAGATCTCAAGGACTGGGAATTTCTCGGCGAACTGCTGCATCCGGATTTCCCCAAAGACCTGGGCGTGCCGAAAGGCGAAGATATCTCCTGCGCCAACATGTTCAAAATCGGCGACAAGTGGATGCTCCTCTGTATCAGTCATGACCTGGGGGCTCGCTATTACCTCGGTGATTTTAAAGATGAAAAATTTCTTCCCGAGCATCACGCCATGATGAACTGGTGGGGGTGGGACTTTTTTGCCCCAGAGTCACTTTTGACAGCCGATGGTCGACGTGTGATGTGGTCATGGTGTACACCGCCGATTAAGGACTGGGGCCAGAAAGGCAAAGTTAGCGATCTCGCTTCGCTGATGGAAGGGGACAAGAAGCTTCAGCCGGGCATACAATCTTTGCCCCGTGAGCTCAGCCTTCCGGAGGATGGCGTGTTGCGTATCAAGCCCTTGCGCGAGCTCGAAAAGCTCCGCAGCGATCCGAAGCAGAAGCGGAACATCACGGTGAAGAGCGATACGGAATACCTGCTGAAGGAAATGTCTGGCGACACGATGGAACTGGAGCTTGTTCTCGACGCCCCATCGGCCCGTGATTTTGGGATCAAGGTCTTGAGCGCCAAAGACGGGAGCGGCGGCTTCACGATTTCTTCTGGCAAAGAGAGTAAGGTTTTGAACGTTGGGTATATCAAACCACCTTTTGAATTAGAAAAGGGAGAAGACCTGACCTTGAGGATCTTCATCGATAAGAGCATGATCGAAGTGTTCGCCAATGACCGGCAGGCCGCAGTGGCGTGGCATGAATATGACCCAAAAGACATCTCTGTGAGCCTGTTCAGCCAAGGAGGCGATCTTAAGGTCAAATCAATCACCTCATGGAAAATGAATTCGATTTATCGAACTCAGGGGGTATCGAAGAAGTCGGACCGTGACACCAATCCACCGGCTTCAGACAAGAATGTGCAATCCATGTTCTACAAGGCACAACATCAGGAAACCGGCAACATGTGGGACGTTTGGCTCTACCATCATGAAGGAACCTACTATCTCTACTACCTCGCAAATGTCGGCGAATACCGCTGGCGCTGGGACAATATTTCCATGGCCACGTCGCCTGATGGCGTACACTGGACTGAAAAGGGGCCAATCCTGAAAAAGACTCCGGGAGCCAAGTGGATGGGCACCGGTTCGACCTGGAAGTCGCCGACCTTCGAGCAGGACGGTAAATTCTATATGAATTACTCCGAGGAGTTCGACGGGCGTCAGAACATCTATTTTGCCGAATCCACGGACCTCCTCAACTGGACCCGTTTAGAAGGGGAAGAATACCGATTCGTACAGAACGAACAATGGTACAAGAAGAAGGGACGCTGGGACTGCATCTGGACCATCCCCAAGCCAGGGGGCGGGCTCTACGGTTACTGGACCGCAGGCCCGAAGCGCTCGAAGAAGGACGCCGCTGACGGACTATTCGGCTTCGGCGAGTCGCTCGATGGCGTGCACTGGAAAGCACTTGCGCCTCCCAAGGTGATTGATCATGGGCAGCACGGAGAGGTCGGCGCGGTGGAGAAGATCGGTGACAAGTACTACATGTTGTTCGGTCACTATCCAATCATGACGACACTTGTTGCAGATCGACCCGAAGGTCCGTTTCGCAAGGCAAAGAAGAATTACAAGGTCTTAACAGGGCACACCTACTTCTCTCGCTTTTTCCGTCACCCCGAGGGCATGCTGGCCTGTCATTTCACCCAGGCCAGAGACGTCCAGGTTTCATTCGCCCCCATCAAGGACGTGCGTATCGATCAGGAGGGAACGCTGCGGTTCGGTTGGTGGAAAGGAAACGAGAAGATGAAACACCGGCCAATCGCGGTTGAAAAGCCGCTTGATTCCAACGCCGCTGTCGCCTTGCTCGGCAATACCTTCGATACGAAACAGGGACTTATTATTGAAGGAGTCCTGCCGCTGCCGAAGACAAAGGATTCGCCACGCAGCGGGGTCTACGTTGAATGCACGAATCATTTTGGAGCAGGCCTGTTGATCGACAGCAGCGGGGTCGCTGAGTTGGGACTGATGAACGCGGACGGCACAGGTTTCAAAATGGAGAAGCGCGTCGACCGGGAGATGACGTTCGATAGCCCAGCCGCATTTCGCTTACTTGTCCGGGGATCGTTAATGGAATTCTATCTCGACGATATCCTGATCGAAAGCTTCGCGCTGCCAGCCAATGCGAGCGGCCGTATTGGACTGATCAACGCCGAGGATGCCATCGGCACACTGAAAGCTTGGAACTAGTTTCAAGCTCGAATTATCCTGATCGATGAACCTGAGAAGATCCATCTGTTGCGTGATGCTGTTGTGCCTGTGGGGGCTTTCGAGCCTTGTGGTGTCGGCAGAGAATCAGACGATCACGGAGGCTCAACGGGAGTTTTTTGAAAAGAAGATTCGCCCTGTGCTGGCCGAGCAATGCTACGACTGCCACAACTCGATCAACAAAAGAAAGGGTGGCCTGGCCCTCGACTGGAGTCAGCCTTTAAGACAGGGAGGGGATTCGGGGGAGGTGATCATACCCGGTGATCCCGATGAAAGTCTATTGATCCAGTCCATCCGCCATCAGGCGGAGGTAGAGAAGATGCCCAGCAAAGCGCCCAAGTTGGTCGACAGTGTCATCGCTGATTTCACGGAGTGGGTAAGCATGGGGGCTCCGGATCCACGCCACACCCAGCCCACGGCCACCAGTTTGAAAAAATCGGTGCGTAGCTGGGACGATGTGCGGGACGAGCGTAAAAAGTGGTGGTCGTTCCAGCCGATCACAAACCCTGAACCGCCGAAGGTGAACAAGGCCGATTGGCACCACAATCCGATTGATGCTTTTGTGTATGACAGTCTGAAACAGCAGCAACTGATCCCCAGTGAAGTCGCCGATCCGCATACCTTGTTGCGCCGGGTGTCGCTGGTGTTGACGGGCTTGCCTCCGTCCCCTGACGACGTGACAAGGTTTACGTCGAGCAAAGATCCGAAGCGCTATGAAAAATACGTCGACGGATTGTTGGCCAGCAAGGCGTATGCGGAACGTTGGGCCCGACACTGGATGGACTGGTACCGCTACAGCGAAAGTCATGGCAGCGAGGGCGATCCGCGTATCGCCTTTGCCCAGCAGTACCGTGATTATTTGATACGGGCCCTGCAACAGGATGTCCCATACGACCAGCTGATGATCGAGCATCTGGCCGGCGATCTGTTGCCGAAGCCCCGACTCAATAAAGAAACCCACATCAACGAATCGGCCATTGGCCCCGCACATCTGCGGATGAACCCTTTTGGTTTTGGGGTGGTGGACGCCTATGAGGAATTGGTGACTTTCACCGACAATCAGGTGGATGTGGTGAGCAAGGCCACCATGGCCCTCACGGTGTCGTGCGCCCGTTGCCACGATCACAAATTTGACCCTATTAGTCAAAAGGACTACACCCGCTTTTATGGGGTGATGATCAGCAACCGCCCCGCCACCATTGTGGTGGACAGCCAGGAAAAACAGCGCCGCCATCAAGACGCCATCAAACAACTGAAACCTCAAATCAAAAAAGCTTTTGCGACCTACTGGCTTTCTCAAATGGAGTCACTTGAAGACAGGCTGGAAAAGGTGGAGAGCCCAAAGAAACAGCATGACAGTGATGCACTGACCCCATGGCTTCGGATGAAAGAGCAGGGGTCGCAAGAATTCGAATCGTACTGGAAGGGATTGCAGGGGCATGTGGGGCGGGTGAAGGCGCACAACAAAAAGGTGAAAGAAGAAGCCGCCGCCTACTATGATTTGCGCGACCCCAAGGTGGCGGCCACGTTTTTCAAAACAGGTAATGGCTCGCATCTATCCCCACAACCTGCGGGCTCTTTCGCTTTGAAGGGGGAAGGGGAGAAGGTGTTTCAAGGGGTCTACCCTGCCGGGGTGTACAGCCATCTCATCAGCGACAAACATGCGGCGGTGATGGGCTCGCCCCGGATGACGGCGTCAGCCAACAATCTCTGGGTACGCGCCGCCGGTGATAAAGCCAATAGGCGTTATGCGGTCAGGCACTATCCGTTTGGGGGCATTCTGCACGATAATCATCGCCTCAATCAACCTTTACCCGTGTGGCAGGGCTCGCGGAAGATGGCTATCTGGCAGGGTGAAAAAATCCATTATGAATTTCGCACCGCTCGCGACGTGATCAACCAAGAGGGGGACGAGCGTAGCTGGTGGGGGGTGAGCGAGATTCTGATGGGTCCTGAAGCCCCGCAGAGTATGGGAGCCCCATTGAGTTTGTGGGTGGCGACGGCCCCGGTGGACAAAACTTCTTTGTTGAAAGCGTATCAAACAACCATACGAAATATTTTGGACAAATGGATGGCCGGCACCGTCAGCGATGACGAGGCGGAGTTTTTGGGGCAGTTGCTGCAAGGCAACGTGTTGAACCACGATCTCAAACAACTACCTGAGAACGTGGTGGCACTGGTAGAGCAGTATCGCAGGCTTGAAAATGAGATCCCCGTACCCACCCGCGCGCCCGGAGTGTATGAGTCTGACCCGGTGGATGCCCCCCTTCTGAATCGTGGTGACCATCAAAGTGAAGGGGAGGCGGTGCCCCGCCAATTTTTGGAAATGTTTGAGAGCAAACCTTACAACAAAACAAACAGTGGGCGGCTGGAGCTGGTGCAGGATATTGTGGGTGACAACAATCCCCTGACACGGCGTGTGCTGGTCAACCGTTTGTGGAATTATGTGTTTGGCGCTGGCCTGGTGACCACCACCGATAACTTCGGACGCATGGGGGGGCAACCTTCGCACCCCGAGCTGCTGGATTTTCTGGCCAATGATTTCAAGAAGAATGGTTGGTCGTTAAAGAAGAGCCTCAAGCTGATGGTGACCAGCCGGACGTTCAAATTGAGTAGTCAGAGCACGGCAGCCTCCAAAGAGGTTGATCCCGTCAACAAGTACTTGTCTTTTTACACACCGCGTCGCCTGGATGCGGAGGCGATTTATGACAGCTTGCATTTTGTGGCGGGGCAGAACAAGCGCGCGATTTATGACAGCGTGATCCGTAACCGCTTGCACCCCTTCCTGACCGCCTTCAACCGCCCGGTGCCAGTGACCACGGTGAGTCGGCGCCCCAGCGACAACGTGCCGGCCCAGGCTTTGAGCATGATGAATGGCTTGGCGGAGGATCTGGCTGGCCATCTGTTGAACCGTGTGAATACCGAACGGGAGGTGGATGTTGTGTTGCGTGAGTTGTTTGTGACGCTGTATGCTCGTGAGATCACGGCAAGCGAACGCACGCTGTGCCGGGAGTTTTTAGGTGACAGTCCCAATGCCGATAACTGGCGTCGCCTGATTGCTACGTTGTTCAATTCAAAGGAACTCATCTATGTACACTGATACGATTTGCCGTCGACGCTTCATGCAGCTGGGGTTTGGTAGCCTGGGGGGGCTAGCTCTGAGTCAATTGAGTGGGGCGGCGGGGAAGCCCCCCCATCATCGAGCGAAGGCGCGCTCGGTGATCTTGTGTTATATGTCTGGCGGGGTGAGCCACGTGGACAGTTTTGACCCCAAGCCTCTACTGAAAGAGATGCATGGCAAAGACATGCCCGGGGAGATACTGCGCACCCAGTTTGACAACAACGGCAAGATCATGCAATCGCCCTGGGAGGCGAAAAAATATGGCCAGTCGGGGTTGGAGATGACCAACCTCTTCCCACATATTGCAGGCTGCGCCGATGACATTGCTCTGGTACGCAGCATGACGGCAAAATTTTCAGAACATGCCCAGGGGAACTTTTACATGCATACAGGCTTCCCCTTCCTGGGTTCGCCGTCGGCGGGGGCCTGGGTGAATTACGGTTTGGGCAGTGTGAATCAAAATCTCCCCGGTTATGTGGTGCTCAACAACAAAACCGGCATTCCCCACGGGGGTAAATCGATTTTCGGCAGTGGTTTTTTGCCTGCCACCACCGGTGCCTCGATTTTTAATCTGGATCAGGAAGAAGTAGTGAGTCGTGTGAAGCCACGTCGCCCGTTGAATGAGCAGCGTGCGAGCCTGGAGTTTTTGAAGCAGCTCGATGGCGACTTTGCCAAACGCTCGGCCGCAGAAGGGGATGTGCAGTCGGCTGTAAAAAACTATGAAACCGCCTTCCGCATGCAATTGGCGGTCCCTGAATTGATGAGCCTCGACAAAGAGCCGGCCTATCTCAAGCGGGCTTATGGCTTCGAGCACGAAGATCCGCTGGTGGCTGGTTATGGGCGTCAGTGCATGGTGGCCCGTCGCCTGGTGGAGCAGGGGGTGCGCTTTGTCGAGTTGTCTTGCTCCAACTTCAAAGGAGACGGGCAACGAGCCAATCCCTGGGATCAACATGGCAACCTGCCCCATGGTCATCAGGAAATGGCCCGCCAGGTCGACCAGCCCATTGCGGCCCTCATCAACGATCTCAAACAGCGTGGCCTGCTGGAGAGCACCTTGATTATTTTTACCGGCGAGTTTGGCCGGGCGCCCTTTTCACAGGGCAATAATGGCCGCGATCACAACCCTTTTGGTTTTAGTCTGTGGATGGCCGGCGGGGGAATCAAGGGGGGCAGCGTGCACGGGGCCACCGATGAACTGGGCTACCATGCCGTCGAAGACAAGGCCACGGTGTATGATCTGTGGGCCACCGTGTTGCACCAACTTGGCATGGATCATGAAAAGCTGACCTACCGTTACGGCGGGCGCGACATGCGACTGACCGACGTACATGGAAACGTGATGACAAAAATCCTTCACGAAACATAATTTCCCTCCCTGGGAGCGCTGATTCCACTGACCTCTCTGATTTCCTCAACAACATCCTCAGGGACACCCCGCAAAAAGCAAATTCCTCGCAACAATATGAATATGAACGATCGACGACTGGTCTTGATGGTTGCCCTTCTGGGCTTGGCTCCCGTTGGGGCGATTGCGGACGAATATGAATACTATCGCGGCGCACAGTTCCCCGGCAAGGGACTACGCGAAGGTGTCGAGCTTCGCACGGTGCTTGGCGAAGGTGGCAAGCCGACCGAATACCAGCGGCGCGAGGTGAAGTTCTTTCCGCGCAAGGGCGTGGACGAGATCGCGGTGGTCGACGGGATGATCAAACGCGAGTGGACGCTCACCGAGAAGGGCAAAGCGTCGACGCCAATGGGATTCCTCAACGGCGACAAGCTCAGCGCACACTTGATCGGGTTCCGCGGGGTCGGAGCCAAACACAACGCGCAATCCCGCAAGCAACCGGGCCCGCCGGCGGTGGTGCTGCGGCTCCCAGACGGGAGCAAACGCGCCTATACGCGGGGAAGTCTTTCCGACGCGGACATCAAGTTTCTCATGCCCATTTTCACCAAGGAAATGGCGCGGATTCGAGACTCCGCTCTCAAGATCAACTATGAAGTCCCTTCTGGATTCAGGGCCGACTTCCCTAATGTAGCCAAACCCGGCGAACCGGGAACCATGCTCATGACGACCGATCACGTCGCCTGGGGCGGCGGCAGCCAAAACCCCAAAGACGGCATCAGCCCGTTCATCGGAAAGACCCCCGAAGCGGGCGAGACCTACCGTTCGTTCTTGCGTGAGTGGATGGAGAACATTTGGACGCTCTACGAATACTCAGGCGACCTGATGCCCCATTGGGATAAACCGAAGCAGTACAAGTACGTCATCAAGGTGCCCGGAACCATGCGTGACGGGTATCAATTCATCAGTGGCTACGCCGGTGGTGGATACGGTGGATGCGAAGCCAAGGACGCCAGCGTCGGAATCATCGGCCACGAGTGGGGGCATGGTATACGGATCAACTCCCTCCCGATGGGCGGTGGCGAAGCCGGTGCCGACACCTCGAGTGTGTTCTGTTTCCCCGGCCCGAAGGGCAGCCATCACACCCGCAGTCCCTACCGCAATGTCTTCAGCGGATTCAGCGGCTACGGATATACCACCTTCTGGACCATCGCGGGCGAGGACCCGAATCACGGCTACGGGTGGTTTAACGCCATCCCCCTCGGGCATGACGAAGGCAATCCGCTGGTGTTCATCGCGCGGACGCTCGAACAACGCGGGATCGCCAAGAACGGAATCCGTGGATTGGGCGACCTGTTCGGCGAATATGCCGCGCGCATGAGCAACTTTGATTTCGAGCTGCAAGGCGACTACCGAAGAGGGATCTACGCCCCCGTGCGTCAATGGCTGGAACCGGTTGACCTGAAAGAGAACATCTGGCGGGTTCCGATGGGGAACGCTCCGGAGCCATTCGGCATGAACGTTGTGCGGATTGTTCCGGAAAAGGGCGCCAACAAGGTCGGCATCGATTTCATGGGATATCACGACCCGAAGACCTACTCCGATTGGCGCGTCTGCCTCAGTCGCGTGAAGGCCGACGGAACGATCACTTACTCCCACCTGATCAACAAGGGCCAGATGGAAATCGACATCGAACCCGATGATGCATCGATCTGGATGACCGTGGCCGCCACCCCTGCGGCGATCTATCATGGTGGGGCGGGCGCGAAAGGAAGAATGGACGGCATGTTCGCCAGCGGACTCCATGCCTATCGCTATCCTTGGAAGGCGAAGTTTCTGCACTGCAAACCCGGATCGCACGGCTACTGCAAAGACGAATACGGCAAAGACAATGAGTTTAACGGCAAAACCTACGCTCCGCCGCAGCCGAGCAGCACCGCATCGGCTGCCCCTGCCGGTGGGCAGTTCCATGAGAACGGTGGCGGATGGGTGGCCGACACCGCGCAGGTCGACGCATCGGCCTACGTGGGAAAAAATGCGATGGTGCTGAACCAGGCCAAAGTGTTGGGCCATGCCCGCATCGAAGATTTCGCCATCGTCAAAGATACGGCCGTGGTCAAGGACAAGGCGAAGATTACAGGAGGTGCCGTCATCAACGGTGGCGTCGTGTTTGATAACTACGACCGCACCTGGGTCAATGAGCCCATCCTCGGGCCAGCCCAGGTCAACAAGCACAAGGAACCGACCGCCCGGGACCTCCCCGCACGCGGCGAATCCCCTGAGCTTCACCCCGAATCCCTGCTGGCAAACTACGCCATGGAGTCGCCGAACAAGGTTCTCCTTGAAGATTTCTATCGCACCATCAGCGACACCACCTACGCCCGGATACAGGAGCCCAACTACAACGGGTATCTTACCGGACAACCCGAGCACTTCGCGGTTGGCGACCGGCTCGGATTCCGATTCAACGGGAAAGACCAGTGGGCGGAGCTCTCGCCACAGGCCTTCGACCTCGCGTCAGCGACTGTGGATATGGCGATCTGGCTGGATGGGAAGCGGACAGGGACGATTTTCGACTTCGGTTCTTCCAAAGACGATCACCTGGTGTTGTCGGTTAATGCTTCCGGCAAGTTGCAATTGGTGGCGACGCTCAAGGGTCAGCGAGTTCTTGAGTTGAGCGGCCCTGCGATCAAGCTAGACGAATGGATGCAAGTGCGGATCGAGATGGACGGGGAGATGACCTCGCTCTACGTCGACAACAAACGGGCAGCCAGTAAGTCGACTCCGATTCGCCCGTCCGACTTCTACCTACCCGATGCCGTCGATGCCAACCTGCTGGCGGTCAATCGCGACCGCAGCCAAGCAATGTCGGTGGCTTTCGATTACGTGGTGATCTACCACACCGTGCACGAAGACTTCTCCAAGCTGAGCCCGCCGCGGATGGATACGCCCATCATGCCCGATGCCCAATACCTCGCCTCCTACAAGAAGTACGTGGACAAGATCAACGCCATCAATATGGCCTCCAGTCAAGGGCGTCCCAATTTTGACGCCGACACGGCGACTCTGAAACCCTACCGCAACAAAGCTCTCGGACGCCAAAAGGAACTGATCGATCGCGACCCGCGGTATCATACCGCGGAAAAAGCGCTGGCGGCGAAGAGGAAAGAGATCGCCGAGATGAGTGGGAAGATCGCGGCTGAATATGACGCCTCCTCCGAAGGGAAGCAACTCATCGAAAAGGAACAACAACTCGGCAAAGAATACGAGGCCGCACGGAAAGAGCTTCAAGCGGACAGGAGCAAGGAGCTGGAGCGGAAAGAAGTGCGACTACGTGACGAACTTAATCGTGTCCGACAAGAACGTAGGGACGCACAGAGTGCAGCGGCAGCAACCAAGACCCGCAAGCTCAAGATGGAACTCATGCCTCTCGAAAAAGGCCTCGACGAGGCCAGGAACGCCGCCTTGGAAGTGTATTCGCCCGAGGCAAAATGGCTCGCCTCCTTTGAATACAAGTCGTTTGGCAAGCACTACAACTTCAACTACCACCGCTATTTCGGCGAGAAGATCAAACAAGGCGGCAGCGGGATTCCGATCCACTCCAATGTCGGTCAGTTGCAGGAAATCGCCGAGCTGGGCAACAACCCGGCCGTGTGGCGCACGCAAGTGGACTGGGATTGGCGAACGCTCGAAGAGCTAAGCGGTTCTATCGATGACCTGCCGCTGATGAAAAAATGGATCGAGAGAAATCGCGGGCCGATACAGAAGAGCAATCCTGCCAAGAAGAAGTAGCGGTGATCGGTAAGCATATGGTTTGGATGAGACAACAACAGAAGAAGACGGGAGACAGAATGAAGACGATAACAAAGACGACGCCGATGGCTCTTGCCATGCTCATGACGACGGGGCTGGTTTTGCAGTCGACTCACGCGGCCACGAAGGCCGAGCTCGCCGCGGAACAACTGAAGCGCAGCGAAGAAGCTCTGGCGAAGATGACCATCAAAGAAGTGGCTCCTGCCAAGGGAGCGCTCGCCGCGATGAAGACCGTCAAATCCAAGGAGTGGACGGTGCCCACGCTGGCGATGAAGATGAACCGTATCCCCGCCGGCACATTCAAGATGGGCTCGCCCGCGAGCGAGAAGTTGCGCCAAGACAACGAAACGCCACACAACGTGACGATTTCTAAGCCCTTCTACATGGGCGTCTACGAGGTCACTCAAGCCCAGTTCTACAAGCTCATGCTGCCGGCCGACTTCGATCATGCCGGCTGGACGTTCTACCGCGGGCCGTTCTGGAAAGGGACTGCCGTGCACTACCGGCGCATGCCCGACGGCGGTTTCAACGATTTCAAAGGTGCCGAACTACAGCCTGAGCACCCGATGGAATGCGTCACCTGGGGACGTGCACTCGACTTCTGCAATAAGCTCAGCGAGATCGAATCCAAGGCAGGTCGCCTACCTGCGGGCTACGAGTATCGCCTGCCGACCGAGGCAGAATGGGAATACGCCTGTCGGGCGGGCACGGACACGCCCTTCAACCTAGCCGAAGCGGACTTCGATAAGATCCAGAAGATCTACGAAACAGAAAAGGAAGATGGAAAATACAAAGGTGTGCTGTCCTTTGCCTATGTGAACGAGCCGAACACGCGGTGGAGCATCACCGACAAGGTGGGCGGAAATCGCAAACCCAACGCCTGGGGGCTCTACGATATGCACGGCAACGTGTATGAGTGGTGTCTCGACACCATGCAGCCGTATTCTGTGGATGCGCAGAAGGATCCGGTCGCCTTGGAAGGATCGGGAGACAAGGTCATCCGCGGCGGTAGCATAGGGGCTCCTCCCTGCTTCCTCCGCAGCGCCGCCCGATTCGCCGTCCCGAGGGACGTCGACTACTACGGCATGCTCGGCCTGCGCTTGGTGCTCGCCCCGAAGCTGGCAGCCGGCAACTGAAGAAATACGAGGGGCCTGCCCCGAATGGCACTGGGTTCTCCGCGTCGGGAGAGGGAAGATTTGGAACAGAAGGCAGCAAAGGAAGCAAAGGGGAACAGAAGGGAGCGAAGAATGGGGGATATGGGGTGAGCTTCTTCAGGATTTGCTGATCCGCTCAGCCCATGGGGACTTTGCCGTCTTCAGCCCCGGGAGGGGCGACAGACTCTAGCCGCTAGCGTGAGCTAGCGGTAAATCGGCTACAGGAAAACGAGCCCCGGGAGGGGTGACAGAAGCCGTCGCATCCAAAGAAGAGTTCCTGCGCTTGCGTCAACAACAGGCGATCGAAATTTCTCGCCTGGTATCTTGGTTCTCCGCATCCAGAGAGGGAAGATTTGGAACAGAAGGCAGCAAAGGAAGCAAAGGGGAACAGAAGGGAGCGAAGAATGGGGGATATGGGGTGAGCTTCTTCAGGATTTGCTAATCTGCTTAGCCGATGGGAACTTTGCGTCCTTAGCGATCTTCTGTAAAAATCTGTCTTGGTTCTCCGCGTTGGGAGAGTGTGGATTTGGAACAGAAGGAAGCAAAGGAAGCAAAGGGGGACAGAAGGGAGCTCAGAATGAGGGATTTGGGGTGAGCTTCTTCAGGATTTGCTAATCTGCTTAGCCGATGGGAACTTTGCGTCCTTAGCGATCTTCTGTAAAAATCTGTCTTGGTTCTCAGAGTTGGGAGAGGGAAGATTTGGAACAGAAGGAAGCAAAGGAAGCAAAGGAAGCAAAGGAAGCAAAGGAAGCAAAGGAAGAAAAGGAAGCAAAGGGGGACAGAAGGGAGCGAAGAATGAGGGATATGGGGTGAGCTTCTTCAGGATTTGCTAAT
>Ga0206131_10003026_pt1 | contig 19713 bp, 14 predicted proteins | sample Helgoland_Spring_FD_148636 | JGI IMG/M metagenome (GOLD analysis project Ga0206131, IMG submission 148636) | Pelagic subsurface seawater microbial communities from Kabeltonne, Helgoland, North Sea - Helgoland_Spring_Bloom_20160517_1 | ecosystem: Environmental > Aquatic > Marine > Epipelagic ...
ATATGGGTGAAAAATATGTTATGTCCTTTATTTCCAAGGTCACTCAACAATTCGTTTTCATTATCAAATAAATCTGTTCCATTAACTGACCCAGTTGTAGTATATGCCAAATATCGTACAAAATCAGAACGCAACAAATTTTGATTTGTGTCAGGCGAGTTGATATAAGTATTTGAATCTTCAATATCTTTCACTTCTTGTAGTGAAGAGTGAACAATATTCAACACTTTTTGTGCAGGTCCACTGATATCAATGCTTTCGGTAGTCGTGGCAAACATAATCTCACATTGGCTTTGGTCAATAAAATATTTTGTATCGTTTAGGTTAATATCGCCTACAGATGAGGCGTCAGTTTGAAAACGAAATAATTTCTTCATATCACTTGTTCTCATGTAAAGTCGACCTTCGGCAGAATAACTTAGATCAATGGGTGCTAATCCATCAAATTTCGCACTCACATCAAAATGAAATGCACAATTCAATGCATCTAACGTGAAGACAGTCATACTATATTTCTATATAAGTTATTGTGGCAAAACAATTATTATTTTGGCACAATTGATTTAGTGTAGGAGGAGTAGCTTTTGGTATACGAGGTTCAGACTTTATTCAATGGATATACTGACAACATACGTGCTATCAGATTTAAGTGGACCTTCAAGGAAATCTAAAAATCCATCGGTGGTGCTATATCCAAGTCCTCCGTTAGTCGTCAAAGCCAAATCATTCGTAGAGGTGTTCGTGATACCACCTTCAAAATTGATTATTTGTGGAGCGTCTTTATTTGTAGCGTTGGTGAAAGGGTGGTCGTGTGTGCTTGGACTATGAGGGTGAGTTGTATCAAAATTACTAAACTGTGTATTTTTGGCTGTTCCCATTCGCCATCTATACCTCATTGTTCCGTTATATCGTGCTTCTATTTTGTGGGTTCTGATATGTGTTCTCATAGAACCAGGATAATTAAGGACTGTAATTGTATGAAGTTTGCTGAACTTGAATGCAGTGGAAAACGATAGTTTCAAAAATCTTCCTGAAATATTAGGCGATGTATGATGAACGTCTCCCCAATCAAACCATTTCGCCTTTTGATTAATTGCGTATGATAATGAACCGTGGTTTACTCTTGATGCTGTGCCTGTTATTGTAGGCGTTGCTCTTACGATATTGTTATTTGCGTCTTTGACCCATACGATTATTTCCACCAGTGTTAAAAGGGGACTGGACACAGGGTAGTTATTTGATAGATTATCTACATCAACCATTATTTCATTTATGTCATAATCTGGTATTTCAGGCTCAGGTTCGGGTTCTGGTTCAGGTTGAGGTTCAGGTTCAGGTTGAGGTTCAGGCTCAGGCTCAGGTTCAGGTTGAGGTTCAGGCTCAGGCTCAGGTTCAGGTTGAGGTTCAGGTTGAGGTTCAGGTTCAGGTTGAGGTTCAGGTTCAGGTTGAGGTTCGGGTTCAGGTTGAGGTTCAGGTTGAGGTTCAGGCTCAGGCTCAGGTTCAGGTTGAGGTTCAGGTTGAGGTTCAGGCTCAGGCTCAGGCTCTGGTTGAGGTTCAGGTTCAGGTTGAGGTTCGGGTTCAGGTTCAGGCTCAGGTTCAGGTGCTGGTTGTTTCTCGGGTTCAGGTTCAGGCTCAGGTTCAGGCTCTGGTTCAGGCATTGGATAGATGTAAACAGGGTACGAATCAGAGTTTTCATAAACCACACTGTATCCTAAATCTTCTAAAAACCCAGCACTAACACGACTTATAGGCATAGGCTGAGTTCCAGATTCGATAAAACCTGTCGTTACCTCATGGTCAAGTCCGGGATGTAAGATTCCATTTAAGGTGCGAGTGTTTGAAGAAACACCGTATTCTTCCCCTTCCTCGGGATGGACAACAGCTGTTCCATTCCCACCATTATCTTCAAGTGGCATAAAGTAGAGATTCGAACCAAAATAAGTTTTGTATTCGCGATTAGCATTTGTTCCAGCATAGTAGTATGTATCAGATACGCCATCAAGAAGACGCGTATTACGCAAATACCACATAGAACCTATTCCAAGAACATGTGCCAACTCGTGTAGTATAATATAGTAAGCATCTGTTCTATAATCTAATCTCATTGTTGATAATTTGGTTGACCATACACTGGAATTTAGACTAATAGTAGCACTCTTAGGAATAGCATCACCTAAATAATAAATACTTGTGATATTCGGGTTCACATATTGTGTTCCATTCGCGCTTATAGCATAATCTTCTACCGTCCCTGTGCTGGATATATAATATGTATTTACAGTTGCACCGCCTAAAATAGAATCGTCACCTAAATCGGTCAATACAATAGACAAGTCTATTTTGATATTATTAGGAGTGGATGTAATTATATTAGACCATTTCGCAATTGCAAGATTAAGGTTGTATTGAGTATCACTGTCTAATGAATCGTAGTTGAGAACATTGAAAAAATCATATTCATCCGGTTCAGGTTCAGGTTCGGGCTCCGGTTCAGGTTCAGGAGGAAGATTAATGCTTGTTTGTTGTGCATCAGCATCTGCAAATATATGAGACGTTGTTATGTCGATACCATTATTCAAGAGTGAGTTGCTCAGAGCAACATTATTGACGTTGGTTAAAATGGAATTTTTAATATTAGAGCTGAGTACAGTAAGATTTGTCTGAATGATATCGTCATACGAACGCAAAAGCAATGTATTCGAAATATCGATGATTTTGGAAGTGATGGTCATAAATGGTTCGGGTTCAGGTTCAGGTTCGGGTTCGGGTTCGGGTTCCGGTTGAGGTTCCGGTTCAGGCTCAGGTTCAGGTTGAGGTTCGGGTTCGGGTTCGGGTTCGGGTTCGGGTTGATTTATCTGTTCGGTAAGTACTTGATCACTTAAACTATCTATTGTTAATGCATCTAAATTTTTTGATGCGTCCGAATCAATAGCATCAATAGTGATATTTGTAAATTTATTAACCTTTTCCATATCTTCTAATTTTTGTTCATCAGTCTTTGTTCCAGATCCATTGGTGTTATCTATAATCTCTTGAGAACGCTTAATAAGTTTTTTCATCTTATCACGTTTATTAACTGGTACTGTGTTCTCAATACAGTTTTCTATAGTCGTTTCAATATTAGTGCTATCGATCATGGTTTCAGATTGCGTGCTTTTGGTGAATGTTTTGGTGAGTTCACTTGCCAAATTTTCAATACTTTTACTGTAGTCTTGTTCATTTGTTAACACATTAAGCATTGTCATCACCTTATAACCAATCGCAGCCATTGAAACATCCCTTTCACGAATAGACAAATATTCCTTTCCAAAATCGTCTGTTTGAATATTCAAATTGCTTTTTAGAGATGCACGTTTTGTTTGAATTATAGGTTGGATATTGGGTTCAATAGAGTTTGTAGAAACGACTTCATCAAGGACAGATTTTGCTAATAATGTATTGATAGGGTTCAAATTCTTATCATTAGTGTACATAGATGATACACTTAATGAGAATACACTCATCAGTTGCTTAGACCCCATACTATCTCCTGTAGTACGGTTGACTCCACCTGTGCTTATAGCTACGATATTAATATCCATTGGCAGTGATGGAAGAATATAATTACCGAATGAATCAGTTATGGTGCTGCCTAACAAAGTATTGTCTACGATCTTATAGAATTGAATGGTTGCGTTGCTAATATACCCATCAAAAATTGTGCCAGACACAGCTTCAGGTTCAGGCTCAGGCTCAGGCTCAGGCTCAGGTTGCGGTTCCGGTTCCGGTTCAGGTTCTGGCTGAGGTTCAGGTTCGGGTTCGGGTTGTGGTTCGGGTTCTGGCTCAGGTTCAGGTTGTGGTTCGGGTTCTGGCTCAGGTTCTGGCTCCGGTTCGGGTTCCGGTTGTAAATCAGGTGGATCAAAAAATGAATTAGCACTTAAGTCTGATGCACCATAGGCTACTCCAGTTGTGCTAATAATATATGGTTCATAACTACGATTCGCGTGGTCATTGGCAGTAGCATGTAAAACAATTTTGTAGGTTCTGTTACCAACACTTGATGATAATCCAGTTTCAACATGCTGATTAGAATCCGGAGTCACAGTCAACTTGAATATGATTTTGTCATTATCTACGATCATGATGGGCTGGTCAGATGTAGTATTTTGGAAAGAAAAGTCCGAACTTGTCACACCATCAACCGTAAGTTCCTTAGAAATCTGTAACCGATCCCGGATAAGTGCATTATTAATAATTTGTCCAAGTAAACTTCTTGACAAATTGGTGTTTGTTGTATTGGAATTAGTAAGAGGTGTACTGCGAGTTCCAGCGTTCTGAAATGCTGGTAAAAAGTTCTCATAGTATATATCATGACCACTCTCTCCAAGATGAGTGAGTAATTCATTCTCATTGTCGAACAAATCAGTCCCGTATACAGTTCCAGTGAGTGAATATGCTAAATAACGAATGAAATCTGAACGAACTAAATTTTGCCCGGAACCATCAAAAAACGAATTGTCATTTAGTCCAGTGATATTTGTTAAATATGCGTTCATAGGATTAAGAATTTTGTTGTATGTTTCTGAATATGAGTTTGCACTAGAATCAGACAGAACTCTACTTAAGAACTGTTGATCAACAAAGTATTTTGTATCTTCAGAGAATAAATCTCCAGCCGAATTGGCATCAGTTTGAAACCGAAACAAACGACGAAGCGTTGAAGTTTTCACATAAATTGTGGCTTGGCAGTCTGTATCAAATGACTCCAACGAACTAGTCATTAATCTACCTAACAATGATGTTTTACTCACATTGAATGTGCTTAATGAGAAGGTACTGAACATTATATATAAAGAATAGAAATAATGTTCATCATATTTTTTGATTTATACTATTGGTATTTTCAAATTATATTTTTGAATTATATCTACAATATCGCTTACTTGTAATGTCTTCTTCTTTACCAGTAAGTCAGAAGCGTCGTCAATAATAAGCCTTGCGTTCAATACGATCTCTCGTGCACGACAATAGCTGTTTTCTATAAGCATCTCGATATCTTTATCTATAAATGTTTTTGCGTTTTCACTTTGATGTGTATATACAGTTTTACGTCCCATACCGAATTTCATGATCATTTGCTCTGCAAGCATATATGCTTCTTCTATGTCTTTTGATGCACCAGATGTAATAGATACACCAAACATAACTTCTTCTGCGATTCTCCCACCTAATAATACCATTAATCGAGAATTCAATCGTTCACGAGTATATATATTTCCGTCTACTTCTTGTAATTCAAATATGGTATATCCAGGACTTGTTGGCGATAACGAATTGAGACAAACTTTTTTGAGTTTCGAATGATGGGGTGAAAATATTCCAATGATAGCGTGTCCCAGTTCATGGACAGCAATGCGTTTAATCATATCACTGCTGTATGCATTTTCATTGGCTTGGTACCCAACCAGCACTCTGGATAACATAGTTTCAAGATCAACCATATCCATTGAAGTTCTACCATTGCGAAGTGCATACAACATTCCTTCGTTCAAAACATTTTCAATTTGAGCACCAGATAAACCGTTCGTTAAATCAATAAGATTATCAATATTGACATCACGTGTATGTGGCTTTCCCTTCAAATGTATATCTAATATTTCCTTACGCGTGTCTGGGTCAGGATTTGCAATATAAATTTGTTTATCTATTCGTCCGGGACGTATAAGAGCCTTATCAAGCAAGTCTGCACGATTTGTTGCTCCTACGACAAATATCTCATCGCTGGATTTATAACCATCCATCGCTATAAGCAACTCGTTAAGTGTAGCATCCTTCTCGGTATTTTGATTAGCACTCTCACCTGAGCTACGCATTCTACCTATGGCGTCGATTTCATCTATAAATATGATACATGGTTTGTTTTCCTCTGCAAGTTGGAAGAGTTCCCTTACTCTACTTGCACCAACCCCCACATATTTTTCTTGAAACTGGCTTCCTGAAACAGCAATGAAAGATACATTGACTTCTCCGCTTAGAGCTTTAGCAAGAAGTGTCTTACCATTACCAGGAGGTCCCTCCAATATGACACCCTTTGGAGTTCTTACATTATACTGTTCATATTTTGAATAGTTTACAAGAATATCAATAGTTTGTAATAATTCATTCTTCACAGACGTGTAGCCACCTACATCTTTAAAGGTAAAATTTCTGTGATGTTCCACTTCAAAATTTTCACTCTGGGATTGCTTCTCTTTTTCATCATCACTTGATTGACGCATGATTACGCGAATTCCTATTGGCAAATTACTAAAGTCATGCGGTAGTTCTCCATCCTTTTTCTCGTCTTTTCCTTCGTTTTCAATTGTTTCGCGTAAGATCTTATCAAATTCTTCTTGATCTTCCAGGCTCATTTCTTCATCAATATCATCAATAGACGGATAGCTTATATTTAAATTGGCTTGACGTGGATACCCTTGTTTTGTCGTATTCAAATATGTTCTATAACTTTCGATTCGTTCAAACACACCACGTGATTCATCAGAAGAGGGGAAGTTTATTCCAGGATATTCATACAAAACCGCTCCATATTTTAGTAAACGTTTACACGGTATGCTACAAGAACGTAAAAAAGAGCTGGTAAGAGGAAGCATAAAATACAATAGATAGAAGAACATCCCCATAAATATACATTATAGTGATCATCCGTTTAATTTGTTTCAAGAGTGTATATTATGTCATTATCCCTCCGAATGTTTCTTGAACGATATCATTTTTTGAAACAGTTTTGGTCGACCTTTTCTTAATTTTATATGATGTATTTGAACATATACTATTTTCCATTGTGAAATCATTGTTTTCTTCATGAAGTTCAGGAAGTGTCCTTGTTAATGGTTTATCAATCACCATAAGAAGTCTATCATTTTCCATAATTTTCCTATATTCTTGTATGGTAAGATTACCGTAATATTTATCCAATATGTAATACGGTGACGGAGCAGGTTTGATATTTTTCGTGTAATTGTATATCTTACAGTAAATATAATTGAGTAACTGGTACCTCTCAAATTTTATCGAAGCATCGATTGTTTCATTCATTAAATAGGAAACACTACATTCTGGGCTACAAAAACATCCATATACAAGAAAGGAGTCCCGTATTTTGTGTTTTGGTATGAAGATAGGTGGATTATCAAAATCACATGTGCACCAAAAACATGCCGACTTTTTATCGGAGATATTGTTATTGTGTAAGTTATTCTGCAGTTCCTTGAGTTTGTTCCATATTTGCTTCGTATCATCGGTTGGTTGGTTTTGATGATTCATTTTTGATGATGAATGGGCAGATGACTTTTTATCATCACTTTTCCCATTCTCAATTTGCTGGGCAATAACATGATAAGATAAGTCGGAAGCTTTATTATTACACATAGAGTAAGAATCAACATTTTCGTGGTGGCTTCCAAATGAGGGTTTGATGTCTTTAAGCGAACATTTCAAATGTAGAATGACATTTTTTTTCACATATTCATTTTCATTATTTGTGGTAGGGGTAGTAATAATTTTTCCACCCTTAGGCTTACGACCACGTTTCTTTGGAATACTTACCACATTATCACTTGAAATAGTTTCATTGGTGATTTGTTTTGGTTTTCGTCCTCTTTTTTTCTTGACAGGAGCATCCTCGATTGGTTGGTTATCAGCGTTAAGTATATCTTCTTTCGATGAAGTCATATTTATATTTCAGTGTAATTATTTAAGTAGTTTCGAAATATCCTTAACTGGATACGTTGGTTGCTTTGAGGTAGCAATGTCTACATAGTGGCCTATATTCAGATGTTCCTCCTACAAGTACTTGATCATCGTGAAAAGTCTGTCCCGATATTCGCAGTCGATGCGAGAATAATGCTTGTGTTCCATTTTTACAGGATGAACAAATAGAATGTAGTTTAATAATATTATCACAATACGGCATTAACTTATACATGTCACCGAATAATTCTCTTTTATAATCGCCATCAAGACCACATACATAAACAAGTTTATGGTATTTCTCGACACAAGCAACCGTGAAATTGAATATATCATCGAAAAATTGCCCTTCATTAATTAGAACAACATCGTAGTCATGGATACTCTTCATCAATGACATGATGTTGTCTGTGATTACACATTCTACTTGTTGATTATCATGGTTCACCATAAATGTAGAACTGTATCGTGTATCACAACTATGATTGATCACTAACACTTTGACAGACGACAACGTATATTGTCTGTATAAATTGAGCAAATAAGAAGTTTTACCCGAAAACATGGGTCCAAAAATTAGCTCAAGATACCCATCACTACGATTAGATGGTGATACAAATGGCATGTATTAGATTATATAATTTTTTTCTATTTATATAATTTTTGTAATTCATTTCCATACACTATGGTACTCATATGCAGATGCATCACTTTGTTGTGCTTTTGTAATTTACTTTCATGACCTTACCAAGCATAACCAATGTATTAGAATCCATAACAGCAATACGTCCAAGTCCTGGGCATTCATCGAATGATTCCAAATACAAAGGTTGCTGCGGTACAAACTCTACTTCGGCACTTTCTCCCTTTTCCAAAAATAGAGGGTCGTTCTGTTTTTCGTTTCCAGTCTTTTTCCCGGTTTTCCATGAAATTTTTGCCATTCTACATGCAGATTTAGCAGTCCTACAATGAACAAGAGGACTGAAGCCTATTTTTAATTGTCCAGGGTGATCTTGGACGGCAACCTGCGCGATAAATGATTCAACAGGATACAATGTGTTTTCTTTTTCGACATAAATACAATCACCGACCTTTGGCATATTGCCTTTATCCAGTCCTTTCAAATTCATACCAATATTATCTCCTGGTCCAGCATTAGGCCATGATTTATGATGCATTTCGATGGAGAAGACTTTAATACCAGAAATATTTCTTGGACAAATACCGACAACATCTCCTGAATTGAGAACACCTTGTTCGATCCTTCCAGTGATAACATCACCAACACCTTTTATTTTATAAACGCCGTTAATAGGAATACGAACTTTCTTATCGGTTTCACGCTTTGGTGGCTTTGCAAGGGATTCAAACGCATCAAGAAGCGTCACCCCGGTCTTTACATCATCCTTTGAAATATTAGCACTCCATCCCTTATACCATGGCATCTTATCAGTAGGATTAATAAGATTTTCACCTTGAAATCCAGAAAAGGGAATGATAGGAACTTTCTTAGGTTTAAATCCTGCTTGAGTAATCATTTTCACCATCTCCTCTTTGATCTCATTAAACCGTGTTTCAGACCAATCACAAGAATCCATCTTATTGATACCGATAATTAACTGTTCAACGCCCAACAATGCTAGAAGCTTGGCATGCTGTCTTGTTTGTCCCTGAACTTCGCCACTAGAGTGGTCGCCTTTAGCAATAGCAGTTTCGAATCCACCTGCCTCTGCTGGTACTAATAAAAGGGCAACATCGGCACATCCTGCCCCTGTGATCATATTTTTAATATAATCTCTATGTCCTGGAGCATCTACTATTGTATAATGATAAGAATCTGTGAAAAACTCCTTTGTTGTGCATTCAATTGTCACACCCTTCTCACGTTCTTGTTTACCACGGTCCATGTAATATGCGAATGCAAACGAGCTCTTGCCTTGCTGATCTGCTTCAGCTTGAAGTTTATCCAATTCGCGTTGAGATATCCCACCTAACTTAAAAATTAGATGTCCTGTAGTTGTAGATTTTCCAGCATCTACATGTCCACATACAACAAGAGATAAATGCTTTTTTTCACTCATATGTACAGTTAATAATTTATCCCTTTAACTCTATTCATTTATCTTATTGATTCATGTAAAGTTAATTATGGTTCGTAATTTATCTAAACCTTAGGGTCTAATTATAATTATAATTATGGTATTGAAGTCTAAAGATAAAGGAATCCCATGGGTTGAAAAATATAGACCTACCAATTTCCATGACATTGTTTTAAGTAAACTAAATAAACGAATTCTTACAAATGTATTGGAGTTGAATCATTTTCCAAATTTTCTCTTTTATGGACCCCCTGGAACCGGGAAGACGACAACAATAATTAATTTAATTCGTGAATATCAAAATTTAAATGGCAACAAGCATAAAAATCTTATAATTCATTTGAATGCATCAGACGAAAGAGGTATTGATACTATTCGTAATCAAATTTATCATTTTGCAAAAGCAAAACCGCTTTTCACGAATGGTATGAAGTTTGTTATCTTGGATGAGGTGGACTATATGACGAAGAATGCACAACAAGCGTTAAAACATATAGTTCAAAGTTACAATAATAATGTTCGTTTCTGTCTCATTTGTAATTATATATCAAAAATAGACATGTCACTTCAAAATGAATTTATACGCCTTCGTTTCAATCAACTACCAGAAGCGGAAATTGTATCGTATCTTGATAAAATCATTCAAAATGAAAACATGACAATAGATAATGAATCATTGAAGCATATACAACATTTTTATCACTCTGACTTACGTAGTATGATAAACACCCTCCAGTTACATCAACACAACAACGAATTTGCAATGGTTCATATTCTTGGCGATGATGTGATCGAAGATATCGTGAACAATATATTTAATGTGAACATTGATTTTAACGAAGTCAATGAACGGTTCAATACGAGTATGAAGACATACAATGTTAGTGGAAGTCATATTATTAATCATATAATTAATTATATCATCCGTTATAAAACATGTGAATTATCACATGAAATGTTGAATATGTTTGCATTTTGTGTTCACACCTACGCAGATGACAGTAGTTTAAGTCATTTCTTTTTGCTAAAACTAATATCATTTGTCAGAACTGATTGAGAAAATCGCTCCTCTATTCGTTTCTGTAGAGTATCAAGAAAATTGTTAGGTGGAGTATTATTGTATGGGTCAAAACAATTTTCATTATAGCTATACTGCTTGTTGTTCGTCAATGGTGGTGTGTCGGCTCTGTACTTGGATTCATCGTCTTTTAAAATTTCAATTTGGGTTGAATACATGACTAATATATAAATATAAAAAAAAATTGAATTTAAAGTAAATTAAAGGAATTATTACATTGAACTCATGTCTCTTGATATTGAACAAGAATGGGAGACATATCTAAATGAAGGAAGAATAGAAGATAATATTTTGGACAAAACAAAAAAGGATGGAGATTCAGAAGAGAACCAAGAATCCAACCGTCCAGACAACCCACGTGAAATGCCTAAATGTTCAAATATATATATATCCACAAGAACAAAGATAGCATATATCAACCAAACGATTCCATTAAATGAAATATTTTGGAGTGTGCCATTAATAAACTATACATCTCCTGAAATTGGGGTCATAAAAAAGCAAATGAAATTCAATTCTCTATCCCAAATCGAGCTGGATGAACTGATTGTCCGGACAGAAAATATAACAGAATATAAGGATGTCAATCAGATACAGCATGTTGAAGACGAACGACGAAATCTTTACAAGGATGTTCGTAAATTGAGTATAGGTATATCTAAAAAAGACATTCTCTCTTATAGGCTGAAGAAAAAGGGGGCATTTTATAATTGTTTTGTATTAATCTTTCGAATTTGTATTGACAGTATTTTCAAAGAGGTGCACGTGAAAGTATTTAATACAGGTAAAATCGAAATCCCGGGTGTTCAAGACCAAAATGTCTTCATTAAAGCAATAGAGGTGTTAAGGAATACAATTCAACCATACTTCGATGCATTGGTTGTTATAGATACAAATAAAAGTGAGACTGTATTGATCAATTCAAATTTCCACTGTGGATATCTGATAGACCGAGATAAACTTGTTAATATATTGAAAACGAAATACAATTTGAATGCTGTATACAATCCTTGTGAGTACCCAGGTATTCAGTGTAAATATAAATACAATCAAGATGAAGATACGAATGAAGATAAATATATTTCATTCATGATATTCAGAACAGGAAGTGTATTGATAGTGGGAAAATGTGATGACGATACATTAAAACGTGTGTATGAGTATTTGAAAAATATCCTTGAAAACGAATATGAGAATGTGCATCAGATAGGGGGAAACGAGGAAGTGAATGTGAAACCAAAAATTAGTAAAGTTAGAAAAAGGATGATATTGGTTGAAGGGTAATTTGAATTTGGTTCGTTGTATTCGTATTCACACTTGTTTATACGCATTCACACATGTTCATACATAGTGATAAATGAACTTATTGATCATGTCAGTAAATATTGTATCAATGTATTTCAAAAATGACTCTATATTTTCTGTTTCTGTGAATTGTAATGCATATTGATTGACTTCTTGAACGAGAAAGTTGAATAGGTCAAGGTATGTCTCGTCCGCTTTTTTATCATACTTATCATTATAATCTTTAATTTTGGTAGAAATCCAGTCTTCATTAAACAAAGTAAAAACGCTGTTATTGATGTGATACAATGAATTCGTCTTATCTTCACTGGTCAGCGATTTAAAATGCTTAGAATAAATGAATTGTTTACATATAGATAAGTAAAAGCGAGCAAAAAGGTTTAACGTATCGAATAGATTATTCTCGCTTTTTGAAGATTTGAATTTTTTCCTGAATGTATCATTTATTTCAAAAATAGATTTACGATAGATATATACTATGGCATCTTTTAGCGTCAGGTTAACGAATACAAAATCAGTATCCTTATTGTTGATTTGGTGAATATATTCAACAAAATAGTATGTACAATTGTTAGCAATATGTGTGCTTAAGTCTAAATTTTTTGTATGTAAAAGAATATACAGAAATATATTAGTGATAACTTCAATACCTTTTTGGTGTGTGTGTTCACGTTCTGATAAGATAGAATGACCGTGTATGAAGAAGTAGTTCATCACATCAATATACTGGTGACATACATCCTGAAACGAGAAAGATACCTTACTACGATAGTTATCCACATTTTTCAAATCATCCTGTCCAGAATTTAATGCAAATGCCATATACTTACTTTAATTAAAAAAAAATAAAGAATTTAAAGAATTTATCGATATACATGGTAAATGAGTACTGAATCTTCACTATCTACAAATAGTAATTATCGCTTACCCTCTACAGTAACATTACAACACTGTGTAAAGTTGTCTATAGTTGACGACAAGCCAATTATGATGGATTATTGGACAGATTCACTTGAAAAGAAGGCGCTCATTGGTGTGCGAGACAATTCGGAAAAATTGTTGGTCAAAAGCGAGGACGAATACACCAGCGCAGTATCAAAGATATACAAAGTCGAAAGTGAATATATTGTATGTACCGAGAACTCTATCTATGTGGTTTCGAATGACATACCGACAAAACGAATTTCGTAAGTTTCTCTAATGTAATGTAATTGACAAAAACAAATCAATTACATTATGAAAAAGAATGAATCATTATAGCAAATCAGTAAGTGTCTGTATTTGTTCTTTGCTTAATTGTGATGGGAAATCTATCTGAAAGGTTATGATTAAATCACCTATCGTATTATCTCTGACCATTCCTAAACCATTGAGTTTTCTTTGAAATCCAGGACAAATAATATTGCCAGTATTATTGCTAATACTGTATTTTTTATCATTCAAGAGTGTAATTTCATATGAGAAACCACACAATGCTTCTTTCAATGTTATTTTTTTATTACAGTGTAAGTCTAAACCGGATCTCTTAAAGAGTGAATGATCATCTATCAATACTCTCAGAACTACGTTTCCAGTTACTCCATTGACAGAATGCCCTTTACCTTTCACTTCTATTGTCTCTCCATGTTGGACACCTTTGGGTATGGGTACTTTGACGGTTTCAGGTTTGACTGTTTTTACATTATTATTTACTTCATGGCGAGGAATCGACATTGTGATTATACATCCGTTAAATGCTTTCTGTAGCGGAATATTAACATCAACACGAACTGGTGTAGGTGCTGTATTCATTCGGCGACCATTATGAAAGAATTGTACATTTGAAGGAAATCCATTGGAAAAAAATTCTTGGAAAAACATATTTTCAGTGAAACCTCTACCAGGTTGTCCAAAATTGTGGTGCGTTTTTCGTTGCCCCCTATTATCATACTCTTGGCGTTTTTCTTTGTCGCTCAAAACACTATATGCTTCATTAATATCTTTAAATTTATCGCTGGCACTATCAGCTGGGTTTTTATCTGGATGATATTGCAAAGAAAGTTTTCTATATGCTTTTCGTATTTCATCGTGTGAAGCATCACGGTTTACTCCAAGCGTTTCGTAGAAATTTGTCATCTTATATAATGAACGTATTTAATAAACTTAAAAATTAACTCATAAATTATAATAATTTATGAGTTTAATTCAAAAATATCAGCCTGTGACAATAGAAAAATGCGGATTTGATAAACATTTTGAAGATATAATCAAGTTAATGATTCGCGTTGATAATTTAAATTTGATTTTATATGGACACCAGGAATGTGGTAAAAGTACCATATTGAAGCTCATCATCACTATGTATTATGCGAAGGAAATTGAAGATGGTATAGATATCCGTGAGAACATACTTCACATTAACAATTCAACTGATCAAGGAATTCAATATTACAGAAATGATGTTAAATCATTTTGTCAAACATGTTCATTGATCCCAAACAAAAAGAAGATAGTTGTCTTAGATGATCTCGACCTAATTAATCAACAAAGTCAGCAGGTATTCCGAAATTGTATCGATTCATTCAACGAACATGTTCATTTTCTTTGTTCATGTACAAGTATTCAAAAAATCATTGAAAGTATTCAGTCGAGACAAATGATTATTAAAATGAAAACGGTCACAAATGAAAAAATGTATTCTATATTTAATGAAATTGTGAAAGATGAAAAAATAGTACATGAAGAGGAGGCAAAAGAGTTTGTTATTAAAATAGCGAATAAATCAGTAAGAACAATGATTAGTTATTTAGAAAAATTCAAGTTGATTAATGAAGTAATAACATTAGAATTAGCACATCAGGCATGTACGAACATAAATTTCAGTAGTTTTGATAGATATGTGCAACATTTACGATGCTATGAGGATCATAACTCACATAAACTACTTTTAGAATTACACGATATGGGATACTCTGTTATGGATATACTAGATGCATTTTATGCCTACGTGAAGACTACCACCTGTTTGTCTGAGTACGAGAAATACAAAATAGTTCCATATCTTTGTAAATACATTCAAATCTTCCATGAAATACATGAAGATGAAATGGAGTTAGCCTTTTTCACGAACAACATAAGTGATATTTTTCGAAATGTAGAAAAGAAACAAGACGAATTGATTCATGCAAGTAATAAGAAGAAAAGAATTGTATCACCTACCATAGAATATCACAAAGAACAAGTAAATACTCATACATAAACCTATGAATTTTCTATGAATTTTCTATGAATTTTCTATGAATTTTCTATGAATTTTCTATGATTTAATACATTATATTTTATATTTTGTATATATATATTCGCATGAAATACATTACAAAGCTGATTCTATTTTGCATTTTAATTCTATTATGCTACACACTTTATTATCGTGTCCTGAATAACGAAGAGAAAGAAGGATTTAATAGCACATGTGAAGAAATGATGAGTCAGTTCAATGCTGGCGTTAGCATAACAAATATTAATTTACGCCAACGTGTACTAACTGAGAAAAAACAATACAAAGATTATTTCTTGCGTGATTTTTACATTAAAACCGCCCACAATTGTTGTGCGGTTGGGTCATTTAGCGGTAGTATTGTAGATAAATGTGCTTTACATAATTGTATCAAACAAGGTGCACGTTGTTTAGATTTCCAAATATTTTCACAAAATGACATGCCTGTGATAGGAACATCTTCTGTAAACAGTAGATGGATCAAAGAGTCAGCAAATACAATGTCTATCTTGGATGCTTTGAGTATTGTAAATAATAATTGTTTCAATGCTCCATCGCCAAATCCAAAAGACCCGCTATTCTTGCATTTCCGTATTCAAAGTGAAAATATTATCATTTATGATAAACTTGCCGACATAATAACAAGCACCATTGACGAAAGTAGATTGCTGTCAAAAAATTATCAATTTGAATATCACAATAATAATTTGGGTTCAGAACCTATTGAAAATTTAATGGGTAAGGTCATCATTATAATTGATGGAAAAAATACTTTTTATCAGAATAGTAAATTGCTCTATAAACAAGTGAATATTACAAGTAACTCGATTTATTTACGGTTGCTACGAGATGATGATGTTCGTTCAAACGGAGACATAGATGAACTCAAGTCCCATAATCAGCGCAGTATGACATTATCTATACCAAACATGAAATCTAAACCAATAAATTTTAAGGCAAAGTTTCATCGTGATGTAGGATGTCAGTTTATTGCTATGAATTTTCAGAATTTGGATGAAGAGATGAAACAGTATCATCAATTTTTCGATAATCACACAAGTGCCTTTGTTCTTAAGCCACGACATTTACGATATGTCCCGATAGAGCTCACTGTTCCAAAGAAGCAAACCGAAAGCCCTGAATTGAAGAAAATGAATTTAATCCCAGATTTAGATATGGAACCTATCGTATTGGGAATTTGATACTATAGAATATAAAATGTACATATTATATAGTATGAAACAATATCAGTGTGGTCCTAATGAACAATTCAAAGATTGCGAGTTGGCAATTTTACGAAATGCAGTAGATAATGCTAAGCTACAAGAATCTAAAAAGAATGCAAATACACCTGAAATTGTACAAATGATTTCGGTGGTTGAATCATTTCTGAAGAAGCAAAAGCTGATATGTTATGGAGGAACCGCGATAAATAATATTTTACCGAAAGAAGACAGATTTTACAATCTTGATGTAGATGTTCCTGATTATGATTTTTTCTCTATGAATGCACTTGAAGATGCAAAAAAGTTAGCAGACATTTATGTTAGAGAAGGTTTTGAGGAGGTGGAAGCAAAGGCAGGGATGCATTTTGGTACATACAAGGTATTTGTGAACTTTGTACCAGTTGCTGACATAACACAATTAGATAAAGTGATTTTTCGCGAGTTGTTGTCAGATTGTATTAAGGTAGCAAATATTCTTTATTGTCCACCAAATTTCCTACGCATGTCGATGTACCTAGAATTATCGCGTCCTCGCGGAGATACATCACGCTGGGAAAAAGTCTTGACCCGTCTAACGTTATTAAATAAACACTATCCTTTAAAATATGATAAATGTTCAATAGAAAATTTCCAGCGTTCATTCGAGAATACAGAAAATCAACAAATCCAACATATATACGACGTCGCAAAAAAAGTGTTTATTGATCAAAATGTTGTTTTCTTCGGTGGCTATGCTAGTATGCTATATTCAAGATATATGACAGAAAATATTCGAAAACAATTTTCGCGACAACCCGATTTTGACGTTCTCTCAAATGATCCACATACAACTTGTTTAATTTTGAAAGAACGATTACACGATGAGGGCATGAAACAAGTAAAAATAATCAAGCATTCATCTGTCGGGGAAATATTACCAGAACATTTCGAAGTGAAAGTAAATAATGAAACTATTGCATTTGTTTATAAAACTGTTGCATGTCATAGTTATAATGTCATTTCTATTAAAAAGAGAAAGATTCGTGTTGCTACAATTGATACAATGCTGAGTCTTTATTTAGCCTTCATATACATTAATAATCCATATTACGATGTAGACCGCATATTATGTATGTCTCAATTTCTATTTGACGTGCAACAGAAAAACCGTTTGCGTCAAAAGGGCATTCTTAGAAGATTTAGTATAAATTGCTATGGTGAACAAAAAACAATTGAAGATGTTAGAGGAGAGAAATCGGGAAAATATAAAGAACTAAAGGGTCGTAAATGTAAGGAACATGAAAAGTGGTTTTTGAAGTATAGACCATATGAAAATAAAGGGTCAAAACGTAGTGCCAAATATCGTAATACTACGAAGAAGAAGTCAAAAAAAGAGAATAAATCTGGCCAAGCCAATAAAACACTCAAAAATCGTATTCGTTCTCTCTTACCTATCTAAAACAAAACATAAATTTATAGTTTTCATCATTGTTATGAATTTATGTTTCAATCCAAAATATTATTGTAAATATATTCTTTCAGAGAGAAGGACTGAAATAGTCGGCATTGCTATAATCTACTGTAAAACCAAGATCTTCTAGGAAACCAATTGAAATTCTACTGAGTGGCATCGGGATGTCGCTTCTCTCCAACCAACCTGTCATTAATTCATTATCAAGTCCAGGGTGAGTGGCATTACCTATTTCGCGTTCAGTATTGATGGTATTAGGTTCGTTTCCTTCTTCTGGATGTGCATGGTGTGTTCCTGCACCTCCATCATCCTCTAGCGGTATACCTAATAAAGTATTTGATATATCTGGGAAATACTTTTTATATTCTCTGAACGCATGTGTCCCAGTGTAATAATATTTGTTCACTCCATCTTCTGTATATTTCGTTCTAACATGGTTTAAGTAAGGCCATAATGGACCTATCCCTAATGTATGTCCGAATTCATGTAATAATGTGTAATAAAGAGCACTATTCGAACCTCTCATGTCATTCACCAGACTTTCAATATTACTCTCATTTAAAGTGACATACCCACTTCTTGGAATTATGATTGGGAATTGAGGAGATGAGTTATGATATCCTAAAAACTCGCTTACGTTGTAATATAGGTCATAATCGTTGACTCCAGCAGATCCTAAGATTCCAGAACTTAATGGGGCAATGTTGATTGTTATATGTATGTTATCAATTGTAGAATCGGTAGCCTTTGTTCCGGTTATAATAGAGTTCCATTTGTTTACAGCACTACTCACGATAGGATTTATATCAACATTTGATGAATTATTCAACGTGTAAGTTATGCTAAAATTGTTATCATTGCTGGACTGAGGTTCAAACTCTAACTCAGCTTCCGATTCAGGCTCTGGTTGAGGTTCAGGCTCAGGTTCAGGTTGTGGCTCAGGCTCTGGTTGTGGTTCAGGCTCTGGTTCCGGTTCAGGCTCTGGCTCAGGTTCAGGTTGTGGTTCCGGTTCAGGCTCAGGTTCCGGCTCTGGTTGAGGTTCTGGTTGTGACTCAGGTTCAGGTTCAGGTTGTGACTCAGGTTCAGGCTCAGGTTGTGACTCAGGTTCAGGCTCAGGTTGTGGGTCCGGCTCAGGCTCAGGTTGTGGCTCCGGCTCAGGTTCAGGTTGTGGCTCCGGCTCAGGTTCAGGTTGTGGTTCAGGCTCAGGCTCAGGTTGTGGTTCAGGCTCAGGTTGTGGCTCCGGCTCAGGCTCAGGTTCAGGTTGTGGTTCAGGTTCAGGTTGTGGTTCAGGTTCAGGTTGTGGTTCCGGCTCTGGTTGTGGTTCCGGTTCAGGTTCAGGCTCAGGTTGTGGCTCCGGCTCAGGTTCAGGTTGTGGCTCCGGCTCAGGCTCCGGCTCAGGTTCAGGTTGTGGCTCAGGCTCAGGCTCCGGCTCAGGTTCAGGTTGTGGCTCAGGCTCAGGCTCCGGTTCCGGCTCAGGTTCAGGTTGTGGCTCAGGCTCAGGTTGTGGCTCAGGTTCAGGCTCAGGCTCAGGCTCAGGTTGTGGCTCCGGCTCAGGTTCAGGTTGTGGCTCC